>Ga0228710_1011494_pt1 | contig 11406 bp, 6 predicted proteins | sample MedpolnodulmetaG_FD_177995 | JGI IMG/M metagenome (GOLD analysis project Ga0228710, IMG submission 177995) | Root nodule microbial communities from Medicago polymorpha collected in Santa Monica, California, United States - pink nodules | ecosystem: Host-associated > Plants > Roots > Nodule... | reverse complement strand
TACCAACACCTGTATTTTCTCACGGACAGTTGTATGTTGCTGTTTCAAGAGTTACATCCAAAGAAGAACTAAAGATATTGATCACTGATGAAGATGGTGAAGATACCAATATTTCGCAACGTGTGATAAAACTACATGCCAATGTACTAAAAATTTCATATTTCTTTTACCGAATTATTGATAGGATTACCGGATTTTCTTTTATAATATTTTCAGATGTCATACATTTTATGAAGTGTTTTATTTTGTCTACTATGGATTATCACGTGTTATTTTTTCCACCGTTACCAATTATATATTGCATTTTATGATTCGTATGTCAATCCCTTTACAATAAATCTGTGCGGAGCACGGGTCAAAAATCTAGTATATATATATTAAAGATAGTTATGCAACCCTAATTCCCGGTTTTTTACTATCAAACCAATTTTCCCCTCCATTTTTTGTCATATCAAAACAATTTATCCCTTATACTCTTATCCCACATCTCTTCTTGCAATTCAACCAGATAACTAATGTATCGCCGTTACATATTTGTTACATATTGATTGGCAAGATATTCCATTAGTACCAATTTATGAGACTAATGCTCTTAGACACGGTTTTAACATCATTACCAATGAATTGAAAGAGTTACAATTGGAATTATTTCAAAAGCCACTAGTTACAAACCCGTTTATTGTAAAAAAAATTGTTCTGAAGGAAAAATGAGCAAATTAGGGGAGATAGTTGGATTTTTTTAAGAGATTGTTGCTGATTATAAATGTGATCATATTGCACCAACATTAGAAATGTGCGCCTTTCTAAAATATTTATCAAAGCATCAAAAAAAACATATATTTTGATAAAAGCTAAAAAAAATTAACAACTAATAAGTGTCATGTAACACCCATACTAAACGTATTTAGAATTTTTAGCATGTGAGTTAACTTGGTACTGGATACATTAAATTTAAAACATAATTTCTCTTGAATGAATAAATACATCAAAGCAAGTTCCTATTTCTGATAAAAACTAGCTAACAAATATATATATCTGATACATATTTGAATCCATGAAAAAATAATCCGCAACTGAGACGAATCAAGCACTTGAAGATAATCCATCCAACTCCAAAACTGACTCCTACTTTTCCACAAGCAACCTGCGAATCTGTAAACATAAAAGGATTGGGATGAGACATAATGTCTAGCTCCACCTAATCCTAAGTTGTGGGCAATCTTGGGGATACCTATGACTGCCACCTTTCTACAAACACAACCCATTGAGGTTGATTATACGTGCGTGTGTGCTCTACATACCTGAACGATCATATGACACTAAGACCGTTACCTATATCTGTATATACCTGTTCTGCAGGATTTACTATTATGTACTGCCTGGTTTAGTGGTCAGGGGAATCTAAGACCACTAATCTGAATACTATCATAAAATCTTGCAAACTGGACGATCGGGGGTAGAATAAGATCATCAACTATGGGCTATCATAAGCCTATTCTGATGCAAATGCAAATGCAAATTCATGTTCAGATTCATAAACCATTCATATAACTGTTAGAAGTCAGCGTTGAACAAACATTATTATCTGGGTTCATTTTATGGAACGGATCCCAAGTGGAGTAACCCCGGTCACCATCCCACTATAATCTGGTGAAAATTCCTATCTGAGGCTAATCACCGGAACTCCTCTGACTACGTGTGGTTACCATCTACGATAACCCATCCAGCGAAACCTGGAGCCTGCGAGGGACACAGATTATTAAACTTTATTTGAAACATTCAGGATTTGCCTTTTAACCGGGGTTCTTATGTTACCCAGGTTTGCCCCGCTCTGTGTCATAGCTTTAACTATTAAGTCTTTACTCTGTGCATGTTAATGCTATATCTGTGCTATATGCATATCTAATGCATTCCTGTTATTGTATTACACGATTGCCATACTAAGCATATGTCTAATATGCCTCTGAATGCCAGGGTAGCATAACTATTATCGACTATCTAAGTCGAGTCTCTATTAGGTTCCCGTTTCTAAGGGTTAGAATCCTACCCAAGCATTTTCATATATACCAATATACTCTCTGATGTTAATACGAAGACAAAGACGTATGTTAATACTTGGTTCACTTTTATTAAGCTTTATGGAATTGCAAAAAGGTCCCTGGGAAGAAAACATTTATTTTTAAGAAAATGGTGAAATTTGCTGTCACGGTGGCTTGGCCACCAAATGGCTCGCTTAGCCACCATAACAGAACATCAAACAGTGAATTTTGCTGTCACGGTGGCTTAGCCACCATCTGGATCGCTTAGCCATCATGACAGAACTGAAAATGGTGAATTTTGCTGTCACGGTAGCTTAGCCACTATCTGGCTCGCTTAGCCACCATGACAGAACAGCAAAAACTCAGAAAATCATGTTTTGAGCATCTGTGAGATGCCCAACTGCCCGTGGTCATTCTAACAGTTTCCATGAAGCATATTTGAGTGAAAAATGAGATTGTAAACCAAGAATAACAAGTTTTGTAAAGCATTAACAGTTGGGGCAATTAAGTTCATAAATTAACCTATAAATTGTTCAATGATCACATGAATCAAACTACCCATGGTGGGAACTAAGATACAAGAACTCACCTAGAACTTCTGAATTCTTTCATAGCTTCAAGATTCTGCCATCTCCATAAAATCTGAACACAAATTAAGCACTATTAAACCTCTAAGCACCCAATTGAGCTTCAGCCATTGCTCCTCACTTCTGCCCTATTTCAATCCCCCAAAGTAGCAATAACTTAACATTGATTTCAGCTCATGATTCAACCATTTCCAAACTTGCATAACAGCTCAAACAATACCCAAGCTTATGTTCTCAATTCCTTCTCTTACCCTTGTCTCTAGACACTAAAATCATCCACATGCAGCCACCAAGAGAGTTCACTTGCAGAACTTAAGAACATTATGCAATGGAGGTGATGATTCGGCCAAGACGGAGAAGAAAGGGGAAATTTATGCTTGCAAACTAATCACAATAGCCTAAGGATCATATATTTGTAGTTGCATGTTGATTTGGCTAGGTTTGGGGTGGAGTTTTGATGATTGAAAGTGAGGTAATCTCTCACATTCCTTGTTATTATTAATCCTTCATAATTATTTCTTTCTTGACGTGTTCAACCGATACTGCAGTCTATTTGAAAATTAGCGGGATGCTACATGTCAGTTCTATGTAGTAAAATGAAAGCTCTTTTGTTTTCTTTACCCTTTTTTTCTACCTTTTGTACAATTAAAAGTGGTACAAACATTTTCCATATAAAATTACATTACAATGAAGATAATAATAAGAAACTCATTCAAACTCCAAACATAGAGCAACACTGTTAAGTTTAAGATCTATGGTAACACAAAATAACTACAATAGTTTGGCAAGATTAATGTTGTGGAACTTCAAGACCAGCTGTTTGTACCAACTCATCTTCTCATGAGGAATGAGTTTGTAAGATATGTGCAAAAGAATCCTTATACATCAGCCGTCGCGAGTGACAAAAAGAAAAAATGCTCAGATGGATCAGCTAGGACTCTTTGAGTCTTTATCCCACCAGCAGACGTGGCTGCTTAGAACTGAATGATATACCGTCTCTGAAGTTCTTTAAGCCTTTCCAGAAGTTCATGGACTGTTGGTCGGAGAGCCGGACCACTGATAGTAATAGACAGTTGTAAGTTAATAGCATATTATGACCAATAATGTTTAATATGAAAAGTAAGTGAAGTTGATCTTTAAATAAGTTTCCATTGAAAGAAATATGAAAATCCATGTTAAGTATAAGGATTTGAGTAAGTGCATATGGTGATGGGGTTTCAATGTTGTCAACCATCCTAAAATGAATATATGACAATATTAAAACTAATGATAACTTAATTAGCAGATAACTTTGTAAATTTAAACAATCCAAATATAATAAAAAAAATTACCTATTCTTAAGGGAAGTAGCTTATGCACAAATTGGATTGAAAACCATCCTGGTACAACTGATGCAGTTTTGGATGTGTATATTGTCTACAAAATCCATATCTATGACTTCAGATATACAATTAAAAAATAGCCACAAATCATATTCTGTTTGTTATAATTTTTGTATAAATTCAAAACTGATTAAATGCACTTTACATAGCTTTGAGAGGATGAAAAATACCTTGGAAGGTTTTCACCTTCGCCAACTGAATGAATAGCCACAACAGTAGTAGAAGTATCTCGAGAAGCCAAATATGTGTTCAGATCATCAACATAGGAGCCAAACAAAGTGCATTGAAGCTTCTTCCTGAATTATAAGAATTGTTTAAGAACCAAAATAAGTATACACTGCATTATATATATGTTATTGTTTTGTTATTTTAGGAATGCTAACATAAGGCCTTCATATTTCCATTGTGAAATTTTTTTAGTAAGAAAACCACATTTTGTTCACAAAGGATCATATTGAAATCATATAGAAATATTGAACTACTTAAGAACATAACAATTGAAAATGGAAGCAAAAACTGAACACTAAAACTAAAAACTTAAACATATAAATTTAAATATGAAGTAAACATATAAAAAGTAAAAATTTGAAACTAAGTTAGATTGAAACAAAAGAAATTAAAATCTCAAACATCATTATTAACAACTTAACATTGAAACTGAGAGGGCTTTAATAGGAGAAATTCAATATGGTAAGTGTAAACCATACTAATTTTAAATCCCAACAATAAGGGTGCCCATTTTTTGGCCAAAGGCGGGGCAAGAAGGTAAATTGTCGTAAAGAAAGGCACATTAGGCAGCTTTAGAAGCAAAGTAAAATCAAAATCAGATTAATAGATTTCATTAGACAACGACTCTTCTATAACTGCCAATTGCAACTTAAAGTATTATCTTTGGAAATCACAAAACCCAAACCAATCCTCAGGAAAATGAAAAAGAAAAAATTGAAGCTTGAATACGTACAATAGAATTCTGTTGTATAAGGTAGTCCTGTGGTCTTAAAACCAGAGATGCACCACCAGCAAAGTTCAGACTTACTTGAGGAAATATCTCTGACGCTAAACACAGTAATGCAAAAGGAGTTAGAAAAAAGAGCATCCAAGATGATCTATTTATACCACACAATCGTAAAAAGAGGTACAAACGGAAATAAAAACATCCTAACCTGTCAGTAATCAAGGAACATTGATTTCCCCTGGAAACAACCGTACGTACAGTGTAATGTCCCGCTTATTAGTTCACGGTGTTTTATCTGTTAACTCGTCTTGTGCGCGTATTAGACTGATGGGCGTTTTGGTATTTGCGCTTAGGGGCTATATAAGTGGTTTGAACCTAAAACAACTCATTATTCTTTGCCCTTTCTCTCACTTAGTTACAAGAACAGATTCCCATCCTCCCTCTCTCTTTTGTGCTCGGCTCACTCTCCCTCTCCCTCAATCCAATCCTTTCAACTTCCTTCCTTTATGTAATCATGCTGCATGATAGAAGCTTTGGATGAGCATGTAGATTTCAAGCTAAACTCACTCAAGCTTCCTTTCCTTCTCATCCTTTTAGAGTGAATCCAAATCTGCAGCTGTGTGTGTGTGTGTGCATGTTCTTTGGTATCTGCAGGTGAGTTCTATAGCTAACAACTATCCTTGGGTTATTGTGTAGTGTTATGTGAGATGAATAAACAATTAGAAACTTTATGAACTTAGGTTTTAATGCCCTAAATTGCTATGATTATGTTGAAACTGTGTAAATTGTTGCCATGCAATGTTTCTAAACTGTTTTTCAGGTACCATGGGTGTAATGTGAGCATTAAAGACTTGATTTTTAGGCTTTTTGGTCAAAAATACGATTTTCTGCACTTCTGGACTGATGATTGCTCGCTTAAGCGTGCAAAATGTCGTAACTACGGGCTCTGCACGCTTACAGGTTCGCTTAAGCATACTGGCAAGCAAACTGCACGCTTACAGGCACGCTTAAGCGTAGAGCCCCTTTACAGCACGCCTTGAAAAACTTCTTTGTGGTCCAGAGTGCCGTGCGATGCTTTTCTTGCAAACCATTATAACTTTATAACATCGATATCAAAGACCTTCAATATCAAGTCGATAATATGTGTCACATTGTGCGATTCTTTAATAAAATGCATGAGTAACATTCACAAATTCAATGAACCATGTCTCTCCTGAGAGTTATATATGATTATGCTGGGTAGGGACTGATATCTAGGTGTGGGGAATACTTAGAACCTTACCCTAACTGATGGGTTAAAGTATCTTAGTACGCCTCCAAGGCGTGTTAGGTAGTGACCCACTGTGACTATGTTTATGACTTTACGATTGTTTATGATAATAAGTAACTTGTAGGTGTCGTGTCTCTTGTGATCCACGCCAAGGGGGATTTCAAGGGGTTCACGTTAGGGGACGGGTTACGCTCCGCAAGGGGGGCCTGCATGGCACTGAGAGGAGTCTGATGTACCTTAGCTAGGAATTCATCGGTTATGTAAGGGATTGTACTCGGGGTTACTCCACCCGATACACTCCGTAAAAGCAACTCAGATAATTTGTGTTACACCCTTATATGATATGTTTATGACAAAAATGACATGATATGAAATGGTACAAGTTAACTACAAGTGACGACGATCTAGGCTGCACGATCGTCTTAGGAGGGTATAAGTTCACACACGTATAATCAACCAATCGATTGTATGGTAGACACGTGGTAACCGTAGGTTTCCCCGAGGTTACCTCTAGCCTAGGACTTAGGTGGAACTCACTGAGACGTTATGTCTCATCCCACTCCTTCTTTGTTCAGGTTCACAGGTTGTTCAAGGCAAAGGTAAGGAGAAGGCTTCAGACTGATCGTGCTTTATCGGATCTATGCTTATGTTCCCTAGCTAATGTTATGTTATATTTAGCTATATGTATCGTGATGAAACTTGTTGCACTTGTTTCATTAGACTGGCTATGCATAAATAATGTAATATATGACTTGAGACGACTCATGTATCTGAATCTCGACTTATGTTGTATTTCCGTATTGTATGATTAATGTATCCAGTATCAGTTATAACGTACGTGTTAATTATTCTAGACACTTTTAATACGGACGTTACATTTGTGGTATTGTAGCTATAATCTGGAGTAGTTGAAAAATCATTTTACCATCAATGTTTGATAAATCTCCAAAGCATTAAAGCCTAAAGTAACATAATGTTATTGCTAAATTGAATAACTTGAAATTACCAAAAAGAAACTCACCGCATTGACAAAGGGATCATAAGCCTCTTCTACAAGGTATGCTAAAGTTGTTCCAGAATCAACAATGGTGCCTTTGTTGCTTGATGTTGCAAAAACTGATGGATCGATTTGAAGTGTCTGGTCGTTGACAGATATGCTCTGTAGGTTTAAGTTGTAATGAGGCCTAAAATATTTGCAAAGGGTGTAGTTAGCTAAAAACTTAACATTTGATTACACTCATAGTCCTAAGAACAAACACACAGATCTCCGATTGCTACCTACGTACTCAAACAAATAATCAAAGGCTTTGTGGGGATAAAAACTTAAACTTGCCATATCAAATTGCATAAATTAATCTCAAATTGTGATCTACAGCTATAAACTTAAAAATCCAGACATTAAAATTAATCTCAAGACATAATAAAAGTAAAATTGAGACTCACAATGATGCTAATGGTATTGCTACTAATGTCGCGGATATTGGGAACATGCTAATCAGACATTTTCAAGACATCCTCAATTCAAGCAATCTAAGTAACACTGAGGAGTCTACTCAAGTTGGTCAAGGGAAAATCACTGATAATTTGAAGAAATTATAAAAGATGCAAGGGCATCTTCTGCTTGTTGACATGATTGTCCAAGGTTATCGCTATCCAACCGTTGTTGCTTTGTCAAGGGTTCAATCATTGGACGAAGAATCTGCAATTAAATTAAGTTATAGACTTCCACCATACTACATTACATATTTGTCATGCCATAATTCAATATGGAATTAAAGTTGTAATAAATGAATGCAGTTCTAAATTCCTCGCATTCTTTCTCACATTAAGACAGTGATGAAATTTTGATTTCACCTTCTATCGATAACATTTTCAACTTATATTCTTTAAATATGAACAATCACCTTGAGAAGCTCAGAAGGGCGGAATCCACCGATCCACAAGAAAAATCTTTCAGCAGTTGTTTTCCACATGCCGGACATCACATAAAAAACATCTGTTTTTGCAGCCGCAGATTCCATGCGATAGATTTCAGCATAGTGGTTCATCATACCATCGACCAGCATCCTAAGCTCTATGTCACTAATATGCGCGTTTAAAGAATTTCTCAATTCCGAGATTTGCCTGTTTTGCTCGTCAACCCAATGTCCATACTCCATCTCAAAGGCTACAATCCCTACAAATAAGGGTGTTCTTAGAATGCAATGCAAGAACTAATTGGAAAAATTAAATGCATACAAATAAATATACAAATAGTAGTAGCATCATCACAAACCAACCTGGATTCACATGTCCAGCAAAACACATATTATTAGAATCCAATCCACCACCCATATACATTCCCTGCAGTTTTGTTGCCTCAAGGTATTAGAGAAAAGAAAAAGAAAGACAAAGCCGGTGAAATAAAGTGATAGAAAAGAGAAAATACAAGTAAAATAATAACTCATCTTCCCCACACCTGTTGTCTAACACGTTCGAGCTCTTGCTCCAACTGCACCAAAAACCTTTGTGGCCAAAAAGCTATCTCATCCCATGGTTCATATTGAAATAGATATACTTGCTGCAAATAAATATCATAATGATCAAATGGAAATGCTAACCACATGATTATTGGATCAAAATCATGAACAGAACTTCATTGGCCCTCTTAAGTTGAAATCATGTAAATTTATTCACAAATTCTCCGAAGAATGCACATTTAAACTATCTGCTATATATATATCATCAAAACCTTGTTTTGAATTTCAAAATGAATCTGTGTATCAATGTGTAAACTAATTAGCATGTGCAACTAATGAACAACTATATTGAATTAGTTATCAAGTTGATTCAATTTAAACTCCAAAGATCATCCAATTGTTTCAGTCGATATGACTTTAAACCTCAAAATTACAATTGAGTGAACAATTTAAAAATAAGTATTAATTGAGTTAATTGGTACTAATTGATAATATGTCATTGATATGTATCTTTCAATGATTCAAAACAATAAAACAGTCCAAACATTGTATCATTGCACTCAAATAAAACCCTAGTCTATCACCAAATACAAAGGCTCTAAAGTTTTATTACTGCAGAGATATCATTGCACTATTCAATAGAGCAGTAAACTAATTTTATTGAAATAATTTTCAGTTTACCTTAAATTGCACTAATTTTTGGTTAACCCAAAACAAAGGGATTAACACTCTACATGAAATAAAAGAGTAGGAGAATAAACAACATAGTGTTATGTGAATTCAAAGTGAAGAATATTAACATGTTCTTGCAAAATTTCAATGACAGGCAAACCATTTCAGAAAAAATTGTCAAAAAGAAGTAAATTAATCTATTAACAGACAGAAAGAACATCAATCTATTCATGTCTTAATTATCTAGGATAACAAAGTGAAACAATAAGGTCCTTCAAAACCTCATGTCCATACCTTTGCGTCTATATTCAACAATAAGCATCCCAACTTGGTATAAATCCCAAAGGAATTCGTCTGCAATCAACAACACAAATTCAAAACCTTGGTTGCTCTTAGTTCCTATTATATTGAAGAAAAAAAATCCCTACTCAGAAAGATCTATGATGTGATTAGGGAAGATGATAGAAATTAGAGTTAGAATGGTGAAGTGAATGAAAATAAAAATTGTTCTACATCAATATCAATATCAAACTAACAATCTTTTTACTGAGACATTTTCTCAAACATTTGGCGAGTGCTAAATTCCACAATAACTTAATAAAATCATAAAACCAAGGTATGATCCAAATTATCTTTGTGAGGACAATAAGTATAAGTGCTAAGTGTATACATTGGCAGAGTTCTTTTTAGGCTGAAACCTTTGTCCACTATTAAAATCATAAATGATTAACAAAACTAAAATCAATTAATAGAAGTAACAAAAATTAGTAATAAACTGAGATTTACCTTCAAACGACTCAAGTTAGGTTGGTGGTCTCAACACCATTTTGTTCATCTTCTTCAACGTGTTGTGTGTTGCCGCTGGATCAACCACAAATCAAGTTTTCAAGAAACAGAAAAATGATTTGAAGTGATTGTAATAAAATAAATTTAGTGATTTCAAGTTAGTTACCTTTCGATGTGCTTGAATGATTTGACGCATGACGGCGATTTCAGATTCGACGGTGGTAGTGTTTGATCTCAAAAAAAATACGTAACAAGGACAACGTGACAATAAAACCCTCCCCGTAACGTATCAGAGCATCCTAAAAGACCACGAGGGAGTCGACTCACAACTGCAGCTAGTTCTGAATATCTGCACTTGCCCACAAGGCGACAATTTCAACAGAAGGGGTGAGATACATATTCGATAATAATAAGAATATAATTCATCAACATAAATTAACAACTTAAAACATCATAAACAACAACATAGTATTACATCATTTTAACTACACAACTTTCAATGCATCTCATTACATTTATCACAACTCGACAACACGGCAATGCTTCGTCAACTTAGACAACACGACTCCAACTTAAACAACTTAGACAACTTGACTATGCAACATGCATGTGGTACCAATCAGAGCATCAAGCCCCCAACAAATTGAGCGTAGGCTCACAGGGCATCAAGCCTCCAACAGGTTTGAGCATTTTAAGGCACTAAAAGCATCTCAAACACATGGCAGAGAGGACTGAAGAGAATATTACAATACTAAGGAATTGTTAAATAATCAACCTATAATAATCATATCTACTAGCTAATTATTAAATATTAATCCAGATTATTTTTCAATTTTGCCCTCCTGAAGGGCAATTTGGTAATTTTCTAATTGTTTGAGATCGTTTGCTGCCACCTCATCTGTTTTCTACTGTATATTTGGTTGGTACATAGTGAACTTTTTCATTTGATTTTCATTCATTCATCCACCGATACCATAGAAGAAGAAAAAGTAGAGTCGTAGAAGCGTAAAAGAAGAAAAAGATAGCCTCTGTCTTCTTCAATCTTCATCAACAATAAAACAATTTTGAAGTCAAACCAACGCCATTGGAAAGCTAACATCCTTATCTACAACTTTCATGTTTACACCAAAACCCAGTTCAAAACAGAAACGTGTGAAAAAGACGCAAGAACATGAAACAGGAGATGCTGTCACTGTGCAGCTCTCGGGAAAAGTGACCTTTTTCACCCAAAAACTTCATTTTGACTCCAAAATTCC
>Ga0228710_1011491_pt1 | contig 11408 bp, 7 predicted proteins | sample MedpolnodulmetaG_FD_177995 | JGI IMG/M metagenome (GOLD analysis project Ga0228710, IMG submission 177995) | Root nodule microbial communities from Medicago polymorpha collected in Santa Monica, California, United States - pink nodules | ecosystem: Host-associated > Plants > Roots > Nodule... | reverse complement strand
GGGGGGTGTGGGTGGGTGGGGGGGGGGGGGGGGAGTATGTCCATTCTTGTGAACGGTAGCCCGACGACGGAAATCAATATTCAAAGGGGTCTCAAACAAGGAGATCTGTTGGCACCATTCTTGTTCCTTTTGGTTGCAGAAGGCTTTAGTGGAATGATGCGGAATGTCGTGAGTCTTAACTTGTTTGAAGGGTTTCAGTTTAGGAGTGATGGGTTGGTGATTACCCATCTCCAATATGCCGACGAAACGCTTTGTATTGGGAAAGCCTCAGTGGAGAATCTTTGGACTTTGAAGGCTTTGTTGAGGGTTTTTGAAATGAAGTCGGGTTTGAAGGTTAATTTTTAGAAAAGTTGTTTGATAAGGGTGAATATGGCTCCGGATTTTATGGAGACGGCTTGCAACTTTTTGAATTGTAGCGAACGTTGTCTTCCTTTTTTACACTCAATGTCGTTTCAAAAAGAATTTTTGATAAATTTTTTAAAAAAGAATTTTTAAATTACAATTAACCTGTCTTTATTGTTATGAAATTCATCAAAAGGACAAGATCAAAGATACAGAAGATAAGAGCTTTTGTATTATTCTCTTCACAAGTATATATTTACACCAAAACATGAGTCCTATATTTACAGGATATACGTAAGTAAGTCAATGATTACATGTAATTAAAGACCAATAACAATTCATTCACTAATGCGAGTTATAAAGAATGTGAAAGATCAACAATGGACATCCACCAACTTTATTATTCATAACATTGCTATGATAATTTTTATCACTTTCATATACATCAAATTCCACAATTGTAAAGAAATAAAAAACGCAATTGGTAACTCAAATTTTTCTCACTCGTTACTACTTCCTAGAGAAGTTTGTTTGAAACACAATGATACTTTGGTACTTAATGTTGATGGTAGTGCAGTAAAAAACTAAGGACAAGCAGGTTGGTGGTCTTTTGCACAACTCTAATGTACATTTCCAATTCGGCTTCTATGGTGGTGTGGGTTTGTCCAACATTTTACATGTAGAGATCGAAGTCCTATTAAGAGTAATCACTTTCTCTTGGGATGCAGGCTTCATGAAAATCATGTGCTTCTAACTCCTTTCACGTTGCTCTATTAGTGGCTAAGGAAACTTCGAGGTTTCATTGGTATGCTAACCTCTTGGAACCAATTCGAAGCTACCTGACTATGCAACGAGATATCTCTATCACCATACCCTTAGAGAAGGAAATTCTTACAAAATTAGGAGCTAATCATTCCGGATCTCTTGTGATGGTTGAAGCTAATCATTCGGGATCTCTTGTAATGGTACATGAGTCATTACCTCGTCTTTATTCAACGTTGCTGGCTGAAGCAACTGAGATGTCCTTTACCAGGACGTAGTTTTCCCCTCCTTTTTCCTCGAGATGTCTATATTCAACGCATGCTATTTTGACCCTTGAATTGTTCATCGATGATAACGAATTTTAATAAGACTCAACTCAATAGATATTCAATTTGTTATGACCATCTCCACAATTTTGTTTGATCTTTTTTGTCTTCTTACAATCTTTATATGAAGATGAGCTCTTTCATCCCTTCTTCCAAAGGTGTTCTATATTGATTTACATATAGAAGATTTGAGTAAAAAGTTGATGTGTCTGGCAATTGGTAGGATAAAAACAATAAACTTTGAATTTGTTGAGAATGAAAATTTGCATTACCATGTTCACCAAGTTCCTTCTAGTTCTAGTTACAAATTACAAAAGATGAGTACACATCACAAAAGCATTTGACATTATCCTTCCTTGCTTTTACTATCACAAGTGGTCCACATATCTTGTAAATGAACAATAGCTTGCATTTTAACACATATATAATGTCACCTTCAATATAAAACCTATAACAGGAAAACAAATTCCATTTTCAGCTTACACAAAAATCTTGTTAAAGAAAAGGACATATTAACACAATAAAGAATTAAAGATATGTATTCCATGAGTATCTTTAACCTTGCTGAAAAGATATATGGTAGAGTTATTCATGAATATCTTTAACCTTGCTGAAAAGATATGGTAGAGTTATTCCATTAATACACACAGTACAAAAAAGATATCTTCCATGAAAATCATGTTAAAGAAAAAGACACACTAACACTGAATAGTATTTTTATTCACGAATATCTTGATCATTTGAGGACATACATAACTCCTTTTTGTGCCCTATAATCATCAATTGACCAAGTTGTAATCATTGTGTTAGACACCACACAACTACTTGATTATCCAGTAATGTAATATTGTTCATTTGTTAGTCTTACACTACCATTCAAGATTAACCAAAACTGATATCTTTCATTGTGGAGGCAGTTCTCATGCATAATCCTCCATTTCATGTTGTTTTGCTTCGTCCGTGTATTTTTATAATTTTGCTATCAACTTTGAACGTGCACTAAATTTAAACTAAGAAGAACTCAATCTTAATTACTTGAGATATCTGAGGACTTTTGTTGAGATGAACTAATATTATGTCAAAAGATCAAGTGGTATAAATGGTATTGGAGTTGTAATGATTATAAATTTAGAACCTAAATATATTATGTTAGGTGTTTGTGGTGACCTGTAATATTAAATATTCTCAAGTATGCTCAAGTAAATGAAAATGACAATAATAAGGAATAGATAATTATCTTGTACAAGTTCTAATTAAATCCATAGAATATTTCCCCAAAAAAGAAAAAAGAAAAGTGTGGGATCCATTAAGATTATGGACATGGACACATTTCAAAGAAAGAAAATGGGAAAATATTAATTAAGTAGTACATCAACATCTACGTATATAAGTTATAGCAGAATACAAATGCATGAAAGGTAAACATCACCAATTCTAGCTAAATCTACCCCACCTTTCCCCATAACCAATTTGATTGCAATTTTGATTTACTTGATACTGGTGTTATGTTCCACATTGACTCATGCCCTCCTACTCATTATATCAATCAGTCTTATAAATCATTTTAATTTTGATAATACTTTACTATTCTTGTACTTAATCTTCCTTTTATGCCATTGTTATGGTTTAGCTTCATTCAAGTCTATATATACTACCTCTTCCAAAACCAAAGTCATTTTTATATATCTCTTGTCACCTATCTCTTCTAAAACAACTCAGTTTCTCTTCTCTTCTCTTCATTCATCAAATAAACCATTTACTCTCTTTGTCTCTTTACCTATCTCACTTCTCTTCATCAAATCAACTTTCTTGTCACCTATCTCCGATCCTTAATCATCATGTTTTCTTTCCAAGACTTCTGGCAACTACTGCTCCAATATCTCACAGGAAAAACAATTCTCTACTCTAAAAAGGAATCATTGTTCAAAGAATCAACATCCAACTCAACTTGTGGTGGACGTGCCAACGGCTCATATCCGTGTCAAGATGAGTTAGCCGCGTTTGTTCTCAAGATTGTGGCCATAGCATCCATCCTGGTTGCAGGCATTGCTGGAATCTCTATTCCACTAATGCTGAATCACTTCCGGTACCTTCAAACAAATGGCACGGCAACCTCTTCATCACCATGAAAGCTTTTGCAGAGGGTGTGATTTTAGCTACAGGTTGCGTCCACATGCTATGGGACGCAATCAAAGCGCTTAACAACCCTAGCTTACCGGAATACTGGACTAAGTTTCCGTTCACTGGGATATTTTTCATGGTTGGGTTGGTGTTAACTCTTTTGCTAGATGTCGTTGGAAATCGGTACATGGAGCAAAAACAGGCGGCAACGGTTGTGGAAGACCTAGAGAATGAAGGGTTGTTAGAAAATGACCATGATGCCCTAATTACTGGTAATATAGAAGAACAAGAAAGTGAAACTGAAGTTCGATGACACGGTGTAGTTTCATTGATTTTGGAGGTTGGGATTGTATCACATTCTGTGATCGTTGGACTATCCTTAGGAGTTTCACAAAACCCATGTGAAATAAGGCCACTAATTGTGGCATTATGTTTCCACCAATTTTTCGAAGGGTTTGCACTTGGAGGAAGCATCTCCCAAGCCAGGTTCAGCACTTCAAAGGCAATAGTAATGACTTGTTTATTTGCAGTAACTATGCCAAGTGGTGTTGGCATTGGAACATGGCTTGCATTAGGGTATAACCCTAACTCTCCTGCTGCACTTGTAGTGGAAGGTGTTCTGGATTCATTGTCAGCTGGCATTTTAATTTACACTGCTTTACACATGATACAGGCTGATTTTGGTAGCAATATAATGACTAGTAACTCTAGGTTGTCTATAGCATCTTTTTGTATGGTTTTACTTGGAATTGGGTTAATGTCATCCCTAGCAGCATGGGCATGAACTTTAATCCCCAACTATATATATATATAGAGTTAGGTTAATGTCTACACTCAAGACTAAATAGTAGTAATACAAAAGTACTGGACCTTATTGGAAAACAAATCATTCAAAATTAACTAGAATGAAAATAAAAGTACAAGAATATATAGCGTGATAATTCCTTGATCATCCATTAACTGCTCCCTCAAACTCATGCACAAAATTGTACTATAAATTAAGAGGCTTTCTTTGTACTAGTTCGTAGATGCAATAGATAATTAATAAACAGTTCACCAAAACAGAAACAATCATTGATGGGTCATGGCTAGAGTGTAAAACCGTCCACTGGTGTCATCACATAGATTTAATTAGAACCTGTAAAAAATAAACCAGTTGGTTTTCTAAACCTTAATTAAAAGTCATTCACATAACACTCGTGAGCCAATAACTGCATAAAGGAGCAGAGTAAGAGGAGGATTAAGCATCAGAAATGCCTCCATAATACACTAAAAATTAAGAAAGATCAGTTTTGATTAACTATGAATATATAGTAGAGTAGAGACTTTGCTGTATAATAACACAGTGATTGAAATTAATATCGAGTGATGAATTAATTAGGCTTAATATAGTGCAGAAAATGTTACATGAGAATAGATCTTGCAGTACTCTGACATCTTTTCCAAAGACATTATTTTATTCTTAGAAGGGAAACTATGCACTAGCTATATGTTGTGGCCAAAAATTTCATTGGCAGAGCATGCACTATCCTTCATTACCATGTTTTCTTTCGTGATGATTATATCACCTAGGTAGATAAACTTTAGGTTGGGATGATTATTTTTGTTGAAATATGAAATTGCTATATTATATTTTGTTGATTAATTTAGTTTGAAAATCTTACATGCATATGTTCTTTTTACTTCTTATAGGTGAAATTTAGAAGCTAATATTGAGACTTAAAATGGAAACTTGACTATTAAGTGGACGCAATTTTTTTAAACACTTTTATATATAAGGCTTTGTACATATATGATATGATCAAATACTATATTTTTTGTTGTTAGTATAATGCTCTAAAGCACGTTAGGATTACATGGTTTGGCTATTGTTAATTTTATAATTTTGTAAGACTTGATGTTAATTTTCAACATATATTTAATTAACTCCGTAATTAGTTTGTAATTTGATTAATTTTGTAAAATAAAATTTCAAATAATTAAACACCAGGAGAGTGATGTGTGTATGAAGGTGTAAAAGTTGATATTGAAAGACACCAATAGTGACGGACATGGGCCGTAGGTAAAACATTTATAGTGATGTGGAGAACGACAATCTACATGCTACAGTAATGTCGAGAAAAGTGTTTGTGACTTATCATAACCAAACACATCTTCTAGACTGAACTAATCATTTTGAGTAATATAAAAATTAAAAAAGAACTCAAATTACCACAAACAACTTGTTTTATGCAATATTTATGTAGAATTTTTTTGTCATACACTTTTTTTCCAACATTACACACCTTGAATTGAAACAAACATATTCGGAATTGTATGTACTTAACATGTAATATTCTGTTATTCATATACCAATTATTATAGTAATTTGCTAATTTTATGTATTAAGAGAAATAACTTAATTAATACGGAATCAATCAAAGCACAAGTACATATGTGAGATGTGACTCATTTCATTTGTTTCCAAAATATGGCAATAGTACTTCATCTCCATATTTATACTTTTCTTTGCAAATATCATATCATATAAACCCCACCATGTGAATACCATCACATGGCCAAGATACCTAGCACCTCTGCATCATAATGACTTCAATCATCACTCCAATTGTGGCTATAAAATAGAGAACACTACATAGCATTAGCAACAACACTTTTTTTCAACATCTTCTTCTTCTTCTTCATCATAATTTTTCTCTCTTATGTCAGCCTCATTTCCTTTTAACTACCATCTTTATTTTCTTATATTTCATTAGTTTGTTAGCTCATGGAAACTACTACTACAGATAAGAAGATGAACAACACCCACCAATATCAAGTAATCATCTATAGATTTGTGCTAAGACCAAATAATGTGTTGAAAACAAATTTGTTGAGAATATCACATTGTTTGGTTTAGTACAAATTTATGAATGGTTATCAACATTATGAGATTTCTTCTTGGAAGTTTATTTGGTTTGAATTAATGGGTCTTTAAAGTTTAAAATGGACCTTAGCGAACATAACTGATACATGTTTTGCACTAACTAGAATTGGAAAACTTGTCTCAACTAATAAATTCCGGGAAGAATGATTCTTTTGATTAATCACAATGAAAGTATATACTCAGATTTTGTGACTGTTTCCTCACTTTATGGATTGACCATAAGTGCAATCAAGCATAACAGACTAACAGTCTAACAATTAATCAAAATAAAAATATTCAGCCTTTTACTTCAAGTACATGTTTTTGGAGAAAATGCAGAAGGATGGAACTTAACTGGCTCTTGAGTAATTGTGAAAACATCTTGGAGGCAGATTCTTGCAAAAAAAAAAAAAAAAAGAGGATGTTCTTGTCTTTTCTTTTAATGGTTTTGTAATCCATTATAGTCAGTTACATTAACACACAAAAATAACATAAAATATATTGCACCAAAATGATAATACAATATATAAACCGGAATTCACAACTGTTATTTAATTGTATATTCAAAATTCAATCTATGGTGTTGGTGATAGCATGCCATATATACCAATTATATGCTACTTTTCTTTTACTTTCAACATAATTAACTACACAATTATGGTGGCATTTAGCATGCACCTTGGGCCACTTCAGATCAACCATGGGATTTTGCGTCTCTCATACTAGATCTAACCAACCATTCACATTCTACAACTCATCTCCCTCGCATCAACAAAATCCAGTAACACATTCAACTTCTAGAACCCGCAAAATCACTCCCAATCGCATCCATTCCCTCACTATACCACAAAATCTTATATAAACATTCACCACTCACTCAGTGAAAAAATGTCCCAAACATAAGTTCTTTTAAATTACTAACATTAATTAATATTACTAATTTATCTTATAATATGAAAGTCAATATTGGATGAACACATCTATAAAAATAATTTAATAATAATTACATACACAAATTACATATTAACTTTACAATCAACTACTTTTAATATATCTAGTAAAATATTGCATTGATGCTTATAAAAAAAGATGGAAAGAATATTTAGTAAAAACAATTTTGTCATTTTCTTTTAGGTGTGAAAGTACTCAGTAAGTTTTAACACACAAAAAACCAATTTGTATGAGTAGCATGAAAGCTACCTTAATTACTTGCCGTCCTTGCATGGCATTTTTTTCTTTTATAGAAAAACAATTCCACGAGGAATGCATGGCATTATTTTACCTTAGTTTAAATTTATTTTGAGCAAGGTAAAATCACATTTATTCTTTCATTTCCTTTTACCCTTGTCTATTTATTCTTCACCTCTCCTGGCTTTATATTAAGCTCTTGCCCCCTCGTCTGTTGCAATCAGCTAACCCATCTTTGTTCTTTCACTCAATTGTTTCCAATTTTTCCCAAAAAATCCCTTTCCTATTTTTCTTTCTTTCTAAACCTCTTTTGTTTAGAAACACACGCAGAGAGAGAGAGAGAGATATGAAGAAGAAGAGAAAGAAGAAGATCACACCCACCAAGTAATGTATATTTTCTTTTCTTTGTAATTCCTCTTGTTGATCTGTTTTAGTTTATCACTTCTTACTTCATTCTTCTCATGAACACTAAGATTCTAGCATACATACATTTGGATTGATTGATTAATTAATTTGATTAGCATCACTGAGATCTAACCTCCATGAATCATCATAATTAATTATTAACAACAACCTTAAGATCATTATAATTTGTGATATCATTACCAATAATATACTACAACATATCCCCGTAATTTAATTTGTTTTTTGATCATGTGTATTTGAAAGTGTGCTAAAACGGTGACCAAAGAAACCAAAGTGGGAAACATGTCGTGAATCTGAACAAATAATCATACCAATAAATAAATAGACCTAGATCTAAGTGTGAAGCAACACCACAAGCATATTCAAAGCAACAAAGATAAGAAAGAAAGGAAAGAAAACAACACGCCACTATTGTTTAGCCGGTTCGGTCTAAAATTACCTTATTTGGAGGAGAGAGCAGCTCTCTAATCCACAATGATAAGAGTGATACAAAGAGTTATATTACAAGAAATTAGCTTCAAACCTCACAAAGAACAATTTCTACCCAATTTTCAAGTCATGTGCACCCACACTCACAATGAATCTGTTGGAACATTGGTGTGATGTTGGAAGAAAAATTGAAAGATTAAACACAAAATAATTATACTATAATTATACTTTGATCTAATTATACTACCACATAAAATAGAACACACATTAGTAGTGTTTAAACTGAGGTATTTAATTTAAATACTTGATAATTAAAAATAATAGTAATTTTTTTTAATTTGTGAATATCACTTTCTATAAATTTAACTTATAATGGTTGTGATAAGAATAAGAATTCAATTAAATTTCTTATCTTTCATTCAAATCCAAAAAGTTTGTTTCCTCCACACTTTTGTGGATTTGTTTCCTCTTTGATCTTATCCGCAAAATGTTGTTGAACTGATTAATGGATAAGTTCCATTTTAATCTTATCCATTAGAATAACTGCTGCCGCAATTTTTGCAAAAACAACTACAAAATCTCTATATAAATAGAGGACTTCACTCAGTTCAAAAATTACACCAAAGAGATTTTGTTGAGTTGTCGAGAACTCTATCTCTCTCTCCATCCAGCTTGTGTTGACGAGTTATTCTTCTCCTCATCTCCTTTTTCCGTCCCTTCGAAAATAAGAAATAAGAGTTTTCTTAAAACCTTAGTCCCTATTTGGTATATTATAATCTCCCTTCAGAATTGAGAAAGGTCTTAAAAACTTAGTCTCTTCGATAATGTATGTCTTTTCGAAATAAAGAGTACTTTTAAGATAATAGTCCCTTTTGGAACAATAATCTCCCGTCAGAATTAAGAATGATCTTAACAGTATATAAAATATTCTTGCAATATTTTTCTACTTGAGGAGAAATTAAAAAGTCGATATAGTGGTATCACCGTGGTCGTAGTGCCATATTGATATTTTGGAGAGCTTAAAGTTAAAATGATGGTAACACCATATTTGAGTGGTCTCAGCACTATAACAGAATGGTAACAATACCATATTAAAGTGGTTTCAGTATTAAAGAGTGGTCTAAAAACAATATTTGAGGGTGTAAATCTTGAACGGTTTTCTACAATACAATAGTTAACCGCATAGTTGTAGCTGAGCATGTATTATCCTGGAGATGGCGTGGTTGATAGTCTGTCTTGCACAACTTTGGGCAGTGCCACAAAACGTCTTAAAGAGAGCGGTCTAATCGTGACTCAACCTAGTAACAACTTCGATAGATATTCTTTTTCAAAAATAGAATTTGAAAATCCAAATACAACAGTTTAGAAATCCAAAAATCATAATCCTAAGAGAAAACCATAGATGAAGTTTTTTTTTTTTTTATACTTCCTCTAATGACATCTTAATCAACAAACAAAGCTTTTTTCACTACGAAATGGAAGAGGACAAATACCAAGGAACAGAACCAAACAAGGACCGCTTGTGTTGTGGATTTTATGATCAAATTCAAAGTCTTAATCATCATTGTTGTCTTAAGTTAATTAAAGTTTCTTACAAAAGCTTCCAATATTTCAATCTTAGTTACCACAATGTGCCACAAACTCAACAACAACCTCGAAGTCTCAAATAAATTGACATCTTAGCTACCATTCAATTTCAATCTACATTACTAGCTTGTGGAAAGCCTTTTAAGTCTTAGTTACTAAACAAGTCTTACTATTACATTGAACTTTGTTTATTTTTTATGTACTTTATCATATGAAACATTTAATCATTTTTTCCCTTCTAATAACATTTAATCATTTGCTTTATATACTGTGAGTATGTGATTACTAATTTGTCTATATACTCATATATTTTCATGTGTTAATATACCATTGGCTCTTATATGTTGGTCCACAGATTATTTTTATTGGGGATCACAGTGTAAGTATATATATATGTCACGTAATCCTCTCAAAAATATATGTCACATAAAGTCATGTTTTTTTTTGCCTTCAAACTATTCTGTTATTATTTGTCCTATAACAACAATGGTTTTTGCTTGATTTCAGTGTTGTTTTCAACATATTGTTTGGTCTTAGCATAAATCTACGTCATGATATCCACATACATATTTTTCTTAGGGATTCCATGAGGAACAAGTAAGTAGATTTTTTTTTTTATTTTACAAAAAGTAGATTTTTTATTTGTTACTTGTTTTTCTTTTTAATTTGATAAAAAAAAATTTATTAGTTTAATTTTCTGCACCCCCATCATTCTTTCGACTCTCGTTGCAAGTTACAACCAGTGAAGTTAGGATACTTCAAACATGGAGATGCGTACTCTTTCGATATTCGCAGATATGTATCCATAAAATATGATACTCCACATACACACGGATAGTTAGAAGATATTTCACAAATGCATATCCTAAACAAGACGAAGGGTAAAAAATGTGAGGAAAAATTGTTAGAAATCAATGTAGATGTATATGATTCTATTTAGGCAGTATCTGGTAATAGTAGTAATGAACAAAAGGAATGGCGTCCAGCACAAGCTGCTTTGTTTTGTATTCGGCCTATATCAAGTTATGTGTCAGTTCTTGAAGCAGAAGTAATGCCTCAGGTAAGGTTACAACTTTAGTTTTGTGAAATTTTATTGAACTTCCCTAAAGTATTTCCTTTAAATTCTATGTACATATATTTGTTTTACATAATTTAGGGGTCTCACTTATATTTCATTTGTGTAAGGGACAAAGGTTTATATGTGTATGTCTTTGTAATTGTGCGACTTCTCCATCTGAATGTGATCTTTTGCAAGCTCATAAACTATCATTGTCTTATGTTTTGCATTTCTGGTATTTGTTTCATACAGATCATGGCCTTGC
>Ga0228710_1011490_pt1 | contig 11408 bp, 6 predicted proteins | sample MedpolnodulmetaG_FD_177995 | JGI IMG/M metagenome (GOLD analysis project Ga0228710, IMG submission 177995) | Root nodule microbial communities from Medicago polymorpha collected in Santa Monica, California, United States - pink nodules | ecosystem: Host-associated > Plants > Roots > Nodule... | reverse complement strand
TTCACGTATTTTTTTATTTTTTTTACACTATCACTTACTATTTTTTTGAAGCGGGTATACTTGTCATGTATGCTTCAATTTTAAAATAAGTTGTAATTTATTTTATTTTATGTTTTGGATAAAAAAAAGTTGCAATTTTTAATATTTATGTTTTTTAGGGAAAAAATATTAAAAATTTATTTAAATATGGTATTTTTTTGTGCAGGTAATATAATTATATAACGGTTAATTTTGATGAGTTTTGACAAGATTTTATGAGTTTTTTATTTTATTTTTTGAGATTGGGTGATCTAGATAATTCTGATCCAACCCAGTTTAATACATGAATACATTTTTATATAGACCGAGTTTTACAACTGAGTTAAACGGTTTAATTCGGTTCAGTCATGTGGTTCAACCAATGACCTAGTGGTTGAACCAATGATCCAGTGACCCAGTGGCCTTATCGAGTCGACGACCGGTCCGGTTTTTAAAACTATGGGTTTAATCCCAAAACGCAAACAATGATTTTGAGAATTCTAACTCGGATTTTAAAGGTTTTAGATTCTGAAAACGCAAATAAGCTTCTCCTCCACATCCCAATCTCAAAGCTTCCGTCAGGTGTGTACAGCCGCAAGTGCACTCAAGGTATGCTGGCATAAGGGTTTCCGCTATTTAAGGATTGCCTGGCGTGTTGGTTTTCTGCTGTTTAGCAGTTGGCCTCTATTTTGCTAGGTTTGGTATTTTTGGCATTTGGAACCTTGCGGTTGTCATTTTTCTTTATTTTGAAAGAAATAAAATGTAAGCAGTATAAAATTAATGTTTTCCCTCAAAAAAATAATTAATGTTTTAAACACAAGGGTATTTTTGTCTTTTTAAGAATTAAACACACTTCTTTATCTTCTCTTTCTTTTAAAGCAAACAATATCAAAAATCTACTCTATTTCTCTTCTTTTTCTCTGTTCAGATACTCTCTCTCACTTATTGATCTCTTTTCAATTTCTTCTCGCAACGAAACACACCCTCCCTCAGAGTTAAAAGTTTTTTTTTTTTGGGTACAATTTAGAGTTAAAAGATAACAGTCATGATTTATTTGGCAAACAGAGGAAAAATGAGGGGCCAAAAGGTACGTTTTATCAATTGTGGGATCAAAATGAAAATTTGAAATTATTTGAGGGACCATTGGAGCAAATAAGCCTTAATAAAACTATAAAAAAAAATAGACTTACATTACGATTTAACTCGATTTTACTGAGTTTGACTGAGTTAACTCGAGTCTAACTCGTCAAACATTCTGATTTTACCAGAAATCGAGTTTACCTCTGAATTAACACGATTTTAGTAATTAAAAACGTAAACTCGATAAACTCGACGAGTTATCACTTGATTTGTGGAACATTCATCAGAGTATAACACTCATTGCATGAAATGTTCAAGTCATTAAGCAGGCACAACAATCATTGAAGTTCAGATATTACTACCAAAAGAACACTCTAATGGTAGTATAATTTAGTCATTCAAATATGAAGTCCTAGTTAAGATTTTTAAAATTAGAGAAAATCAGTAAGTTTAGTCTCTACAAAATGATCTATATCATGTAGAGCCTTAAAGGACATGCGGTAAGGTAGCTTTTGCCAACCTAATTTATGTTTTATTTTTCTAATTTTGTTTTAAAAATTATGTACAATTTTTAATTAACTACCTCTGTCATAATATATACTTCGTATTAGCTTGTATAAATAAATGGGTTAATAGTGTTTTTCACTCTTGTAATAAATGTTATTTTCGGTTTTCGTCCCTATAAAATTTTCGGTTTGATTTACATCACTGTAAAACTTTTTTTTTCGGAAAACACTCATCCTCCATCCAACTGATCAAATGCGCATATGTGGCGCTGACTTGGTTTTTTTTAATTTTATTTTTAATTGTCCACATCAGATTTTACTTTTTAAAATATCTAAAAAATTAACTTTCAAAAATAAAAAAATAATATTTTTTTTTCAAATATTAAAAAAATCAGAAAAAACGATAATTTTTTTTTTGAAATTTTCGGATTTTTTTAAATTCAAATATTAAAAAAAATATTCGGTTTTTTTTTTAAAGATTTTGGAGTTTAATTTTCAAAATAAAAAAAATTTAAAATTAGAAAAAACAAATTCGAAATTTTAAAAAAAAAAGTCAGATTTTTTAACGAAAAAAAATAGTTTTACATTTTTTTCTAAAAAAAAAATTATGGAAAATATTTTACTTTTGAAAATCTGGATACAAATTTTTTAAAAAATTCAGATTTTTTTTTTTCGAAAATTTTATTCTTGATTTTTATAAAATCATTTTTGAAATTATTTTTTTAGAAAAAAAATCATTATCTAATTTAAACAAAAAATATAAAATTAGGAAAATATTTTTTGGTAATTAAAAATATTCCGTAATTTTTATTTCCTAAATTAAAAAATAAAAATAATTTTGTATTACGCCACTTAAAAAAAAATTCCTGAATTAAAAAATAAAAATGATTTTCTTATACAGTGAGCACGCCACATAAGCATATATGCACAGTCAGCATGCCACAGAGTGTACCGTGTAAGCAAATATGCACAGTCATATGGGGGAGTAGTGTTTTCCGAAGAATTTTTTTTTACAAAGATGCAAATCAAGCCGAAAATTTTATAGGGACGAAAATCTAAAATGACCTATATTACAGAGGTATATTACACGGGTGAAAAACACTATTAACCTTAAATAAATTTACTTGTTTAAAATTAGAAGAAATATGAAAGTCAAAAGATTTTTCACAGGATTGATAAATTTATTTCATCTTAACATTTTCAAATTTTTCAACAACTATAAAAAAAAGTTTTGTTTCTTTATAAGACTGGCTGCACTGCGATGCTTTATTTGAGAGAATGATGAACAAATTAACGAGGAAGATGATGACGTAGCCAGGCACGCCACCACGCGCAATAGATAAAAAGACATTAATATTGTTACTGTACAAAAACAAAATGTCAGAGAAACACACAGTTGTAGGAGTTGTATTGTATGTGCCTTTGAGATCATGAGCAAGAAAAACCTGATCAACTGGCCACACTTTAAATCCCTTCAATTAAATCAACACGAAGAAAATAAAAAATGACACTAACCATTAAAAAAAATTGAATTTACTGTGTTTTAAGAAGTTAAATTTATCTATAATTGATTTTGTATTAAACAAATAATCTATATCTTTTTCATTTTAACTAATTAAATCACTTGCAAGAAATTTGTTAGTAACAAAAATCTCTTTATAGTTGTTAAAAAATCTGAAAATGTCAAAATAAGATGAATTTTTTTGGGTCTTGTTAACTGGTTAAGGAATCTATAAATAGAATTTTCTGTCTTGAAAATATAAACAGTAATAAAAACTTATTTCATTTGGTGCTTAACCAATGCTCCAGGGGTACTGATTAACATTCTCCATTTTTTTATCAATCGTGTGAAATTCTTTTAACTTTCATGTTTCTTCTAATTTTTAAGATAAATTTATTTATATTAGCTAAATACGAAGCATATATTATTAAGATAGTTAATTATAAAATACACATATATACTTATTAAAACAAAATTAAGATTGCGTTGACTTCGGTGATATAATTGTTAGTTCGTCGAATGTGAGTTTGAAATCTTATATTATATAAAAAAAATTGGATTTTGAACAACATATTAATGTCTTACAATTTTAACTTAAGAAGTGGTGGATATTCCACTTGTTATTTTTCTCTTCTAGATTTGATTATCCTTAACACTTTGTTTTGTTGTAAAGAGAAATTGTAAAGAGAGAAATAGGTGAGAGAAAGTATGAGAAGAGAGAAAGGTGTAAGAAATAGAGTAGATTTGAGGTGTTGTTTATTATAAGAGAAAGATGAGAGAAATAAAAGAGAAAGAAGTGTTGATTATATTTAAAAGCACCAAAATATCCCTAAATTTGAAAAACATCTATCCAAAATAAATTTTGCTCATTTAATAGTTAATATTAATTAAAATTATTAGTGCTTTATTTTTTAAAAAATGAAATGATTATTTAAAGTAAATAAATTATTTATTTTGATTTAATTAACTAATTAATTCACACACTTTTATGTGTTTTTGCTTTTAGAACGTAACAATGCTATAAACTATTTTGGTACAACTTTATTGTTTTCTTTTTTGATTGGTCAAAAAAAAAATAGAGAAAGAAAAAGTAAGAGAGAGAATAAGAAAATAATGTGAGTATGAGAGAGAAAGTTGTACTGAAATTGTCCTACAAATATCATTTATGATAAAGTAAGTATAGATAATATGAAAGACAATGAGAGAGAAATAGGGGTAACTGTGGAAATAACATGGTCTCTCTCCCTTTCTTCGCAGATCAGAGGAGACTCAAAAAGTGGGTGGGGCCTACAAATTACAGTCTCTCTTCTGCATTTCACTGATGCTCCAAACGATAGAAATAAGCTATCTCTTTGCTTTTTCTCTCTTCAATATCTATCTCGCAGCAAACTCTCGCCTGCCAAACGAACCGTAAGAGTAGTATCAGCATCTCTCTCTTTTGAGCATTATATTTAATACTCACTTTTTTATTGGTTTAAAATATTGTGAGTTAATATTTTGAAAATAAAACTCACAAAAGTGATGAAACATACATGAATTCTATCTAATAAAAAAGTAAATGTTAAAAAGAGTGTTCAAAATTAAATGTTACTCGAATTTTGAATCGGGTTTTATCAGTAGCATAGAGAAATAGAGATTGACAATAAATTGTGTACTATAATTGTTCTTCTTTTGGTTCAAAATACTGTGTATAACTATTACTACTCCCGTCTCAACCAGGGCACTCCTGTTTACAGATAATTGACTTTCATCATATAAATAATGATAGATACGATGATGTCGTTTTCATGAAATGTTGAAAGATTTAATAACTTCTTTTTTTGTTACAAAAGATTTAATAACTTAAGTAACCATAAACAACCTCTTACTTTTGTTTGACAAATTTCTTCAAAAAAATCTGTCAAAAAAAGTAACTACAAACAAAAACGAAAATATTTAAAAGATAAAATAAAAATGCTTTGGAAAGTTGTCTAAACCGGAAGAAAATACTTTTCTTTTTTCTCTTAATGGTATCACTCACTTTATTATTCTTTACACATTTGATTTATCAGCTATTAATTGAACTTTTCATCATCTTATTAAATCAATCATAATCTTAAGGTTAAATCTATTTTGCATATGTGATATATGTTTTGCACGATATACACAAAGATGTTTCTTCCATTCCATTGTATCAATAAATTTCAATATCAAATTAAATGATGTATTATAAGATTTAATTATTTATTGATAAAAATAAGTTTGTATATAGTTCAATACTGATTTGTTTGTGGAAGAAGTCAAAATGAGTATTGAATTTTTTTTTATGAACAAACGTTAAATTCCTTTTCTTAACGAAGGGGCATTTGATTGCAAAACCTTTTCACTGTGCAGGGGTAGTATCCGGCTAATAAATGGATAGACATTTTGTAGGGAAACCATGCATTAATGGGTGCATGTATATTATCAGGACGTGTCATAATATGTAGGGGTACTTGGGTCATGAATTTGTGGTTGTAAATAGGCGGTAGAGCGTGATATTTGGATACGAAAAATTTAGAGGAGGATGTTCAGTTTCTATAAATATAAATATAGTAACAATTAACCTTAGGACTAGTAGGATATTTGGTATCTAAAAATCATTTTGATTTTACTAATAGTATTGCAGCTTGAATTAGGCTAACATATTGGCAAAAGAATTTTGACAGTTAGAATTTTGACAGTATAAATTACTTTATTGGAGGTAACTTCATTTAAGACGTAACAAATACGTCAAAATTCAACATTGAGTCCTTCACATTTTACATGTTTTTCTTTTTCTTTTTTAGATTTTAGATGAAGTGATAATCCACTAAAATTAAACTTACACACAACTGTAAGGTTTCAGGTTTGAATCCGAGTCACGATGTCCGACCTTGCGATTTACATTTTACATGTTAATTTAGTCTCTTACGTCAAACTAAATTTTATGATTTTTGTTTTGTAGATAAATTTTATTATATTATATAACCATGATTTACACAACAATAAAGGGTATATAAATAATATTTAAAGTACGGTTTATGATGTGGGGAAAGTCTTTTATGAAGATAACTCCAAATAACTATTATTTAAGCACATTTACATAAAACTAACCAAAAAAAAATAGTCACATTAATTGATATATTGTAATATTATTTTCCTTTAATTTTTTTTTTTAGTTTTGTATATGTCCAAATATTTTTATTTTGGTTTATACCCAACCTAATGTGTCCCTTACTTTACTCTACTGTTATTTTCTCTTTTTTAGGATAGTATTTCCCCGTCTCCTAATACACATAAAAATACTATTTGAAGAGACACTTTTTGATGAAAATGCGCGACATTGCATTGTTCATACTATATGTTTGCCACCATATCTTTTTTAAAATAATTACAGAGGATGACTTTTATATCACAAAATTTAAATTGTAAATTTTTGTGTAAAAATAAAAAGCTACAAACAAACGGTAGTTTAAAATAAAATTTTAGTGACATTACTATCTTTGTTCATCCTCTGGGGAGAGGTTAATTCGGTGTTAATAATTGACTTGCATGAGAAGTCTAAGACTATCTTAAATGGATGAATCTCAAACTTTTTAAATTTGATATCTATCAGGTACCTTTATGAGGAGAAAAGTTTTTGGAATCTTATAAGACTTAAGTTCTCGTTTCATAACCCAATCTTAAATGAGATCCATATTCTTTTAATATTAAAAAATTGAAATGTAATAATATAAAATTATTGATAGTTGATTAATGATAATATTTAAGAAATTTGTGTGAGATGCTCGGTTGGAGGGATTGAGTAATTATTAAGTGATATTATTAAAAAATTATAAATAAGCGATATATATTTGAAAACCATTTAAGTTTCAAAAAATGGTATCTCAGCTGTGGATGTGCTATAAGGACCATGGAAGGCAGTCATTCCCAAGCCTTTTTCTCCCACTTTGTCTATGGTTGTGCCCATGACAACCACTCGGCTACCGGGTCCTGAAAAACTGGCAGTTAGCTTCTCTGCTTTTCTCCTACAATATCATCAACTGCTACCAACAATGCTTTAAAAAGTGTTGAAATTTTGAAAACTTTATGGGGTGATTTAGCACAATGCTACCAACAATGCTAAAGTTGTGGGGTGGGTCCTTTGGATCTTAATGGTTTGGTTAGCCCACATGAAGGTTTTAAGTTTCTAAGAACTTTTTTTTTAGTTGTACTCATATATACTCATTCATAACATAGATTTGTTTTAGATGAGAATGGTCAGTTGGCCTACATAATCTTCTCATTTGTTGCAAACACCACTTCCTTTCTCTGTTTCTTGTGGACAAGGCTAGGGTTAGTCTTAGCTTCCCTTGTTGGGTTTTTATGTTGTAACTAAACTCTAACTCGTGTAATATACGAGTTTTTTTGTTGTGATTGAATGCAATTCATATGCATTTGAAATTCAATAACATATTTAATAATATCACATTATCACTATTATTATGAACAATTTTACATGCACGTAATTGAAGGGAGAGAAAATGATAGTTTATGGGAAGCGGAAAAACTGGGATTATGAACAATTTTACATGCACGTAAGAAACAAAAACGATACGAGTAACTGAAAGAGAGGGAAAATGATAGTTTATGGGAAGTGAAAAAGGTGGGATAAGAAGGGGCAGCACTTGAGTGACATTGCGGTTGGTGACATTGGTCAACCGCAATGTCACAAGTGTACAAAAAAACAAAAAGAAACTCTGTGAAAGAGAGAGAAGAAAGATATTTGTGACATTGAGGTTGACCAATGTCACCAACCACAATGTCAACCAAGTGCTGTGGGGGGAGGTTTTAGCGGTTTGTTAATGAGGTGTAATTAATGAAAGATTAATATCTTGAATATATAATTTGAAAGCGAAAATAATTCAACAAAAGCTTGTGTGGCTTAATGGCAAAAACTGTGAAGGGAGACCACGGGTAACTTCAAGTCCATGCAAGTAAATTTTTTCATAAAGATTTTTTAAACTAATAAAAAATGGTGGGATTAGAGTTAATTAGGATTACTTTCAGCACTATCTAACATTTACTTCCTCTGTCACATATTATGTGACTTAGTTGACTATGTCACGTATGTCAATGCACAATTTTGAACTTAAATATCTTTAATATTTTATTAAAAAAAATTATGATAATTTGATAATTTTGAAAATATTAATCGAGACAAATCCAACAACATCTTATATGGAATATTTTGTCTTTATATATTAATAGAAAAATAAGGTCAAAACATGATATGTGAATAATACACATTTTTAAATTGGATCATTTAAAATGGGACTGAAGGAGTAATATAATAAAGATAAAGTTCAAGCCTCCTACTGTTTTGCATTTTATAATTTCTCTTGCCTTAATCAGAAAAATAAAATAAAATTGTTTTTAGTTTCCATAATTGATTACTCAAAAAATGTTAAACATAATTCTACAGAGTTAGAATTATTTCTAACACTTAAAAATCATTTCTAATGTCCACTTGAGAATTTCATTTACCACTTTGTATTCTAAAATGAAAATTGTTGTTCACACATATCATAAAGCTGAGAAACACATGTAAAAAATGAAATTGCTCCTCGGCCGTTAACTGTCGAGGATGGGTTCTGCATAATTGTAAACATTTCCAAGCCATTTTCCGGTCAATTTTTACCTGTAATTAAACCATAACATTTCCAAATGTAATATAACTCATACAATATTTAAACTTAGTGATAAACAAGAAAAATACAAAATATCTTTTACAATTATCCATAATTAAATCAAACCGACATTTGGTTCAAATTACACAAAGGTTTGAAATTCATCAAAACGCTACATAGTGTCCATAATTAAGTGTCCATAATTAAACAACACATTACAACTCATTACATATCATTATATTAAACAACACATTCAACGCAATTGCATATGGAACGAACATACATATATAATATATTATTTTTCACCATATTCCGAAACATAAATCCGACGTCGCTATCGTCTTCAATAAGCCAAGGCATATAGCTTGCCATTTTCCATGTGTATTCTTCTCTATCTTCTCCTAGGTCTATCCATGGCATTTGACCAAACAAGTGACGTGTATATTGATTTTCACCAAGATGCTCAAAATAAGTGTTAAGTTGTGCCTTCAAATCATCAAGAGAGTCGATCGGCATTATCATAACTTTAATTGTCTTTTTAAAAGCAGAGTACCTAACACGGCCCTCAATTTTTGCAACCTCAGACATGTTTCACTTCACAAAAGCTTTATGAAAAAAAACCATACATTAGGATGAAATTAAATGAAATGTAATAACGAATAAATCAAATGCGTAAATATTAATAACGAATAAATAAGTATTGCACCTAGTTTCACCACATAAAAGTCATATTGTCATATATTTCAATATAAATTACATAATGTTACTTATATATTGGCCACAAAAAAATTGGCGTTACAATTTCGACCCCAAAATATACGTCAGTGTAATTTCTACAAAAAAAAAGGACGAACACCGACAAAAAAATCACTCATTAAATACCAAGTGATTGGGGAAGATCAAATGAAATAGAATCTTCCTCATCTTCCGCAATAACTTCAAATTGTTGCTTTGGTTTTTCGGGAGTGTCCAACAAAATATGCGCCGCTTTGTTTGACTCCTTTTGTGGTTGTGGCGGTTTGTTTCCACTTTCAATAACCATGAGCTTTCGGAACAACTTATGTTGATCCAAATAGTCATCTTCCCAAGTTACCGCATCTTCTTTCTTGTGATTGTGCCACTCCGTAGATGATGGAGGTAGTGGACAACCATTCTTCAAATAAATAAGCATGAAATGATTCGGAATTACCCCAAGGCACATGATGGGAGTTTTTTTGCTTACCCAGTAGTGGTGGCCCTCTTAGTGGAAAAAAAGATTCCGATCTTCCAAGAGTTGTCAACACGACCACACACCTTTTATAATAATTAGCAACAATGTGTCTCATGTCCGGAACAGTGAACCACTTATCAACAAGATGTGCACAACCTCCCATATTTGCAGGAGGATGTAAGCCACTTAAAATGTAGTTATAACGATCCTCACCCGCATATACTTCAACATAATCATCTCTACGATCTTTCAACTCTTGAATAAGATGTGTACGAATCATGATATGACTCTGTTCGGTCAATCCCATGAACTCGGCTATAGCCCGAAATCCACAATGTCCATCGCGTATAACATCTACCACTTTTTCAATAAATGGAAGCATGAAGCGTGACATATAATCAACAGGCCTCATAACCGGAATAGGCTTAGGATTTGGATACTGAGTAGGTGGTGAAAGTGGGGAAAGTGATGTTTTACCAAGACAAGCACCTTTTTTTCTTTTAAATGATGAAGTTATTGGTGATGGTGACGGTTGACTATCCGGATTTTGAGAATCAAAAACCTCCCACGAAGAAGGGATTCGACTAGTCGATGTAATTTTTCCTTTAGACCTTGCAATGCCCACTTTTTTATTGGCTCCCTTGGTTGGTACTTTTCATGGTGGGGGAGACATCGTGGTGGTTTCAGAAAATGCAAACTTCCGCAAAACCTCTTTGACTTCAAGCTTCATTTGGAAAGACAATTTCTTTAGACGTTCTTGAATACCCTTCAACTCATCCTTGACAGAAAAACCATCTTCATTACTTTCTTCGCCCATACGTAACCTAAGCCAATGATGGTGTATCTCATCCAATAAAATTGGCTTGTCTTCAAGGATGTTAGTAGCAATTTCGCATGCACATGGATGCCCGTAAGAAGTCCTTTGAACATAACCACAAATTTCTTTGTCCATTGATGAGCAAAACCGCAAGTGTACGGTTTTACCGAAGTAGCAAAAATAGAGTATCGTTCCAACAGGGAGTTGTTCAATTTGATTGACTTTTAAGAGATGATTAGAAGAAAGTTTGATTGTAGAGATTGAGTTTTTAAAGGTTAAAAACAATAATAATAAAAAACGCCTTGAGATTATTGGTTCATCGTAGTGACGAATCCTTCACAAACAAACCCCAAACCATGACTTTATATTCGACCTACTTTCTAAAGACAAGTTTCTCTTTAGCGTATCAAAGCCTCTCTTGAGGTGCAGTGAGTGTGTTCCTCTAGCAACCACGCCTATTCTCATGGTTGATTGCTATTAGAATCCTTGAAGAACGAAACTTTATGTGTCTCAAGGTTTGCTAGACTATTCTCATGTTTCGCAACCCTTGTCTAAATTCACTTGTTCCAATATCAAAGCTCCGCTTTCGCATTATGAATTGATATTT
>Ga0228710_1011489_pt1 | contig 11409 bp, 3 predicted proteins | sample MedpolnodulmetaG_FD_177995 | JGI IMG/M metagenome (GOLD analysis project Ga0228710, IMG submission 177995) | Root nodule microbial communities from Medicago polymorpha collected in Santa Monica, California, United States - pink nodules | ecosystem: Host-associated > Plants > Roots > Nodule... | reverse complement strand
AAAAAAAAAAAAAAAAAAAAAAAAAAAAAAAAAAAAAAAAATAGACAAATAACATAATCAGTTCAAAGTATCTTGTTACAGAATTTAGAATCGTAAAGGCATGTATGTTTGAAAAATGAAAACTCGTTTAGACCGTAAAATAATAAAATGAGCACGCAATCCCATCTTAGAAGCATCACTCTCTCAGAAAACACCAACAATATGCTTATGATACATAATACCGACGTCCAGAAACTTTCAGCATGATTATTGATAAGTGTGCGACAGTTAAATAGACCTTTTACTATTATTGTTATGGATTATTAGGACTGCTTAATTTAAGGAAATACTTCTTTTTTTTTCTTTGGTTATTAAAAATTATAAAAATGACATCTTGTGTCTACTTTTCTTTGGTTTTTAAATATTTACATATAAGAAACTGTTTAATCAACACAAACGCTGCTAATTGTATAAATCTTTGAAAATAGAAAATAAGATGACATTTTTATAATTATTGATAAAATAGTAAATCAATGTGTTTACTTAAAGAAAAAAACAGGCCCTAACTTGGCAAAATCCAGTTAACTAGACCCTTCATATAGGCCGGAAGACATTCAAATTCACTCTTCAATTAATATCTTTAAAGTGGAGCTGACTGCTTCAGCTGACTCCAAATTCTCCTTGTCTACCTCTAAATTAGGTATTCTGTTCACTCATAACTTGGAGAGTGAGATTCATGCAGGAACTAAACAAACAATAGAAATTCAGATATCCCTGCAACAGAAAATAATATCCACAAAACTAAACTTGCTTCTCAAGTTGTTGTAAAGATACATTACCTGCAAGCATTGATAAAGAAAGATAGCAGTAAAAGTGGAATTAAGTTACTAACAAGGCTTAAATGCACTTTTCACCCCCTATGTTTTAAAAAGTTGCGATTTTGGCCCTCTTTAAAAAAATGGATATTTTGACCCCCTAACTTTTGGCCCTCTTTTGATTAGCTGATTTTGATGGAGATTATGACAATTTCTCAGTCTCTGATGGTGTAAACTGGCATGGGGATAGAAGGATGTTGATAAGTGAAGTTCAAACTGACATGGTGTAACTTTTGGCCCTCCTAAAGAAGGATCCACTTATCAGTTTGGACTCCACTTATCATGCCAGTTTGGACACTATGCAAGTTTGGACTCCACTTATCAGCATCCTTCTATCCCCATGCCAGTTTACACCATCAGAGACTGAAAAATTGACATAAAATCAGCTAATCAAAAGAGGTCCAAAAGTTAGGGGGTCAAAATATCCATTTTTTTTAAAGGGGGCCAAAATCGCAACTTTTTGAAACATAGGGGGTGAAAAGTGCATTTAAGCCTATTAACAACATGCAATTAATTTGGGAAGCTAAGGCTAATTTTCATGCAATCAACAATGATAGCAAAATACATGCTACGACCGATATGACAGCTAATTCACACTTAATCTGTAGCTAAATCTGTTTTGCTAGAGTTTAGCGACAAATTAGCTACAGTCTGTTGTGGCTAATCCCAAACTCTCTTGTAGCAAGACTACATAAATCATGTGATGTCTAAGACCATAACAAAGATTTATGTACTTGGTAGGAGAGATTGATGAACTTCTTTGCAGTGTCATATCTGAGGCAGGGCGACCGTTCTATGCCCAAAAATTAAGTCTAAAATAAGGGCCCAAAATTTTTTTAAAAAGTGTAAGGTATAATATTATACTTTGGAAAATATAGAAATAAAACCTAGTATGATAGTTGCCAAAAGCCTTGCATTTGATATGGGTATAGAGCCGACACTTTCAATAAAGTGTCGTAGCTTTAGAAAAGGAAAATATGATGATTGATGAGAATGATAATGATGAGCAAATACAATCATCCGAGGAATCTTTTAGAGTCAATCATTTTTTGTGTGGTTGTTGATATGACAATAACTTCATTGAAAAATAGATTTGAGTAGTTTGAAAAATTTGAAAGTATTGTTGAATTCTTATTTGATGCAAGAATCATAAAATCATTGGATAATGATGAATTATAAAATCTTAAACAAATTTTAAGGTTGCGTTTTCTTATAAAAATTTGTCGAATTTTAACGCAAATGATCTTTTTTATGTATTGAAAGTATTGCAAATATTTTTTTATTGAAGGAATTACAAATATCTTTGTTAAATGTGTCGATGTCAGCATTTGAAATTCATAAGTTTGTCAAATATTTCAATTGTTTATCAAATTTTCTAAACTATGTCAATGATTGTTTCTTGTGTAAAAAGAATTTTTTTGAAGTTAAAGCTATTTGCTTTCAATTTTAACCGCATAATGATACTCTTTCTAGACTACAAAGAAAGGAAGAGGGGCAATTATTAATTAACTTTTTTACTATTTTATCCGTATTGACTTAGCCTAATTCAATTTTTTGTTAAATAGTCTAATAGATAGAAGTTCATCTTTGATTATATTATGTAATGTTCCTGCCACCTTGCTCACGAAGATTTTGGCTTAATTCTTTTCAAATTCAAAAGCAAATAGTAATATATACAACTCTTCCCCATTTGTTTTCACATTTTCCTTTTATTTTGGTATACATACCGTAATCTCTATAGACAACAAAGAAAAGTGTGCACACCAAAATTCTAAAATTAAAAATTACAGTAATATCATTTATTTATTTTATAGAAAATACACTAATGTATTTGTGAATGTGTTCAAGGCAACAATAATTAAATTAGATCTATTCTAATATATAACAATAATAAAGTTGATACATTAATTGGCTTTTTCCTTTAGTCAAAGATATTTTATGGTGTTTTTGGATGGAGAGTTTAGTCAAAGAACTAACTTTTCTTTTTTAAATTACGGAAATTGTAAAATATTTTTAAGAAGATTAACAACATTATAAATGATCATATGGTACTTCAGTCACATTTAATTTATTTAAAAAAAACATTTCATATTATCCATAATTTAAAAGAGAAAAGCATGTCATCTCCCACCATTATGAATTTTAGTTGTTATCCACGGCTAAAGTAAAAACGTGGCAATTTTAGTATGGCAAGTAGCCGCTTTTTTGGTAGTGAACCCTCAATCCAAACAATCCTTAAACAAACTTGCATTTAATTCTGAGAAATTAAATCAAATTAAAGTATTATTATATATGTAATTTTAAGATAAGATTTCAATCCCTAAAAAAAAAAGGTAAGATTTCGAGTTGATCTATAAAAATAGTTTTTAATTTAGAAACGAAATATTATATTGTTGGTATTATGGGAAAGGAAAATGATATGTAGTACGCAGTTTTTGAATACGAAAAAATACTGACGCGTGAAAACGTGTATAATTTCAACGCGCTGCAGTTTCTTTGTCCACAAAAAACAAGATCAAATTAAATAAAAAATAAAAACCCTTAATAGAAATGAAAGTGAAACCGTCCCGTGAGCATAGCTCAGTTGGTAGGACAATCCATTATTATATGCAAGGGCCGGGGGTTCGAACCCCAGACACCCCACTTATTCACCTGTGAATTCTAACGCTACCTGAGCCAAACAAAATGAAAGTGAAACCCACCTTTCACCAAAACAAAAATAGAGAAAGAAACCCACGTTTCACCACTCCCGCAGCAATTATTTCTTCTTTCCCGCTAATCCAAGAATCTGATTGAAATTCAATCTCTTTTTCACGCTCTTGACTCTGTGAATCAGGTCTCATATTCATTCTCATGTAACTCTGTTTTTGCTTACCATCATAGCTTCCATTGATTCATAGCACTAAAGCTGAGTATTTCAGTTTTAATTTACTTACAAGTAAGTATTTTGTCCATTTGTTGTTTTTATAGATCATTAGCAGGAATTTTGTTCCGATTGATTGATTTTTCATTTACTTAACTGTGTTAGTCAATTAATATAGGTTTTTTTTTTAATTTGTTGTATTAGTGCAAGAAATAATTTGAGTTTTGTGATGAATTGGAAACTAATGATTGTTTAGAAGCAAATGGTACTTGTGAAGAAGAAACACCTTGTGATGGGATGTCAGAAAAGGAAATTACTGAGTATTACAATAATTATGCTGAACGGGTGGGTTTTGGAGTTAAAAAAATAAGTTCAAAAAAAAGGAGATGAAGGGAAAATGTACAGAGGTCAAGGAATTGAACATGGAATGTTTTACAGATCTCAACTTGGTGATGGAATTGACACACAAGAAAGCATCCAAGCAGATAATTCATATTATAGATGATTTCATACTTTTTTATATTAAAATGTACACGATATTACATTGCATACTAAGCATCCATGTTTTTTATGTAAATATTTTAGCAGGAGCAGAACTATGTCTGGAGCAGTGAAAATGGTAGTGTGAATAATGTAGCTCCCTTCAATCCAAATCAAGAACATCTTGGTGAAGTAAACAAGGTGCAAATATAGATTTTCGGGTTGTTTTATTTTTATTTAAAATTAATATCATAACAGAATTTGGTGTGTTTTATTTTCATTTGAACTTTTATATCATGAACATAACTGATTAAGTATATATTCTCACGTCACAAATTTGGATTGTTGTTCTGCTGTTTAGTGTTTGATGTTTTGCTCAAGCAAGTGTGCGGCTGCTTGAAATTGAGTTGGAATATGTTGCTCTGCTGTTTAGTGTTTGTTGTTTTGCTCAAGCAAGTGTGCGGCTGTTTTGCTCAAGCATTATTGTTAGATGGAATGGGTTGTTTAGTGCTAGTTGTGTGCTTTTTTTTTTTTGGTTCAGTTGTGTTGCTGCTTCTGTGTTTTTGACCCTTTAGCAGCAACCAAATTTGGAATATAAAGCTTCTGTTTTTAGCTCTGTTATGGGTAGTTTTGGTAGGTGTTTGTATTAATGTTCATGTGTACTCGTTACTTCTTGTTTGATTTTATCCGCGAGATTTTCTTGTTCCTTACACAATCTCGACGAGAATAATGTGCCGATTAAAAAAAAAATCTATAGCCTTTTATTTGGAAGGAATATCATGTTATTGATGCTAAAAGAAATACTAAAGAATATTAAAACTTGTAGTACACAAATTGATGTTAGATGGACTTTTTATTCATTAACATGTATAACATAGACATGAGTAATATTACATTGTATGGATAGTCTTAACAGACCTCCTAAAATCCAAATGCTCACTATTTTTTTTTTTGAAAACGGCAAATATTATTGATACCGAACCTCTCGCAAGACGCGAAGAGGCGGAGGAAAAATACAAAGATGCCGCATATGGGTGTAACATCTTAAAAACTCCACAAAAAACTGCCGGGTCAACAAAAACAACAAAGGCTATGACGCTGAAATCCAAGAACAAACACTAGAATTCAGTCCCATAGCCCTGCCCCCAAAACGACAGCAACAAAGAACAAGAGCAGGACTCCACGCCAACAACCAGCACACTGCCTGAAAACAGCCGAAGCTGTAAAACAGAGGCTACTGCCAGCAGAAAACCAGGAAGCAGCAAGCAGCAGCAGAAACCTGCGCAGACCAGAGAAAACAGCAGACCCGCAAAAACACCTATGCGGCAACGGCAGCCCCGACGACATTATCTCTTCAAACATTCCTCCGGATACCACTTCCACTCATATAACATACAAGCCGGGATATCCGCTCTACCCAAGATCCACCTCCACAAAAGCACTTGGATTTCTTCAAATACAACGTCCACCTCTAAATCGCCATTATTGAAAATACGGTCGTTTCTAGCTTTCCACATAACCCAAATTGCCGCTTGCCAAATCATTCTCCCACAACTTCAAGCACCATCACAGTCCCACAACTTCAGCTAGGATTGGAGTCATGGACACATTTTCAATCTTTCTTTTTGCCGTAATGACCACACCCTCATGCTTTCTAACGATCAGACCCCAACATGTGTTCCCACAAGCAATTTGGAGTGGTTATTATAATATGAATGGTAAGTTACTTGAATAAAAAGAACTCCCAATAGAGGTCATATATAGAGCCTGTTTGGATAAACACTTTATTTACTGCTTTTATCATGATATGCCTCTTGCATAAGCTTACATAAGCTATTTTTATAGAAAAGATAAATTTAAATTGTTTTTGTATATGCTATAAGCTGCTTTTATAAGCTATATTGAAGAACCTATGAAAATAAGTCCAAAAAAAAAACGTGTGAATATTGTTATAAACTATTTTCACGAGTTCTCCCAAACAGTCTCGCAAACCTTATATTAGGAGATAAACTCAAATAAATCAATCCAAGCAGGCCTATAGTATAAATCAAATTAGATTATGTATAAAATGACCACTCTAAAAGGTGTTCATGAGATTAATGAGACTTTGCTGTTGCTATTTTGAAATTTTCAAATGTTTTCCGCGTTGAAAACTAGCTAAATGCACAGCCAAGTGAAAGCTAAAAAATTTCAGTTTCTCACAAACCGTAGTTTTTTGGATGTGAGCTAGGCGATCCAAACACAGATGCATGAAAACATGAGGTGTCTAAGACGATTATGATATTGAGTGATCAGAACTTTGGTTTTGATGTTGAAAGGCAACCGTCGAGATGCGAGTTAGAGATACCTACAAACACTCTGACTCAAGTATATAAGAGAACAAGAGTGAGAGGTATCGACAAGATAGAAGTTGCGTACTTTGCCTTTTTTTATGAATGGTGCCATTTATAGGCTTAGTTTTTGAGTTGTTGATCGGTTGATGAAGGTCATTACAAAATGGCACACCATCAATGTCGATATCCGTCCATTACAAGGCGTTACAAAATGGATAATTCTGGCTAGCTGTTAGAGGTATTGATGATGACTTGGTCCAGTAGATGTGTTCATGCCATAATGATTACTTGGGCTTTGTACGCTTGAATATTTGGTATCCATCTCTATGCTCCATAGCATTGAAAAGATTATGAATTAGCAGTGGAGTAATGTGCTGTACTTTATGAATGAGAAGATCTATGTACTAGATTAAAGAGACCGACAAAAAAAATTAAAGAGACCCATGAACTTCCTTATGGTCACCAAAAACTAAAAAGTAGTAAATGAAATGCATTAATTAAATTAAAATGGCCAATAAGAGTACAAATTAGATCCTCTCCTTCACTATTCTATATATCTCTCTCCTAACTCTCTATCTCACTATATATACATATAGGGTGATGCTATTTATCCAGAGAACAAAACTCACGATGTTGTCCCGAAAGGATTATGGCCGTTAGATTTTGCACTAGATTGAATGCATGGGTGGGTCAAGCTAGAAAGGGGGTCCCACATCAAACACATTTCAGAGTGTCGTGATGCTCTCGTGATGAAATTTTTCGCGAGATGAAGCATTACGCATACATATAACATTCTTATGTGTGATTGGTACGGGGCTGTACTCTGTGTGTCCTTATTCTCGTGTAAAATTTGAGCTTTATTTTTTGTATTCTTTTCTTAATTGATACTAGAGTTTTCTTTTTGTGTGTTCTTGCAGAGTTTCTTTTTTGTGGGTAATCATCTTTTTTGTTATTTGTCTTTTTTGTAGTAAAACTGATGGAGCATAAACAATCAAGTGTTGAGAAATTTGAGACATTCACGCGGAAGGTTGAGAACTTCTCTTGCTTGAACACCGAGGAGGTTTACTCCAAGCCTTTCGTCCTCGGCTGCTATCCATGGTACGTAGTTCTTTGAATAAATGAATTCCCACGAGTGGATACGTAGACTATATACACTAGTTGACACGATTTATTACATTTCTGTGTTTTGATCTGACTTTGCTATGGTTTAGGAGGATTAGTTTGTTTCCGAGGGGTAGCAAACTCAACAAAGAAGATGACAACTTATCAATTTATTTGGAGGTTGTGAAAACTGCCAATATGCTCGAGGGATGGAGCAGAGATGTGAAATTTAAGTTACTTGTATTCAATCAGCACAATACCAACAGAACAATCACAAAAGGTATTATTTACTTGTTTATGAATTGTTAATTTTTTTTGGTTTTCCATAGTCTATTTGAAGTATGTCGAACTTACTCACTTTAGAAGAGTAATTCAAACATGTTTCCATACCTCGTTTGGAGACTTCATTTCTTATTAGTATTATCTTTCTTAGCAATTATTTTCATGCATTGTTTTGATCATTATCTTATGCATTCATTATTTTTTTTAATGCAACCAAATTGACTCTTGATACATGAATTTGCTAGAATCTAACCACACGTTCAATGCAAGTGAGGATTCCTGGGGTTTCGAATCTTTCATGACTGTTGCAGAGCTTCATGATCCTAACAAGGGAAACCAATAAACCAAGCAGCCAACTTAACTGCTTCCCTAACCTTGGGAAGTCAAACTGAGCTTGAAGAAGTGGAAGTCCCAACACCGAAGCCTGAAGGTCAAGGTTCCAATCTGGAAACTCTTTCATTACTTATTGATATTATGCGACCAAAATTTTTCTATCATGGAAAAATTTGCATATATTAAAAAGTTTAAAATATAAATTTTGAATTGGAACTTGTACATTTAATATTAAATATAAAACTTTTGAATAAATAATTGTTGTTTTCCAATAAAAAATTATTATTATTAGTTATTAGACAAATCCTAATTTTAATACTATAAGTTAAACTCGTAGTAGTCCAAAAGTTAAACTCTTGATTTGACAATCTTGAGTCTGACTGGAAGCCTTTTTTGTTTTGGATAATGTTGTTCTATGTATATATACATATACTTGCTTATTTTAACTTTGCATTTTCCCAATTTTCTTTTTCAAATGCTTTTCTTAAATAAAATATATGATGCTTTTTTTGCATGTTTTAGTAGAGTTTAGAAACACGGAGCATAAACAGTCTACTGTTGAAAAGTTCGAGGCATTTACATGGAAGGTTGAGAATTTCTCTCGCTGGAACAAAGGGGGATTTACTCCGAGCCTTTTGTGCTAGGCGGCTATCCATGGTATGATATTTGAATGAATAAATTCCCACAAGTTAGAATTTAGTGATCTGATTTTGTTTTTGCTTTTAGGAAAAGGCCAAATAACAGTTTTCGCCTCTAACTTTCACGAAATTAAAAAAATAACACGTGGCACCTCACTTAGGGTGCCACGTCAGCGTATACCGAGTCAAAATTGGCCTTGGGGCCAAAACTGCCACAGGTGCAAAACTTAGGGGGCAGTTTTGTAGTTTTTTTTCTTAGGGGGCCAAAATTGCAACTTTGAGAAAGTTAGGGGGCTAAAACTGCTATTAAGCCTTAGGAAAATACTTCTTTATCAATGGGGTGACAATGTAGGCGACTTATCAATTTTTTTGAGTGCTGTGGAAACTGCTAACATGTCTAAAGGATGGAGCAGACATGTGAAATTTAAGTTGTTTGTACTTAACCAGGTCGACAGCAGCCGAACAATCTTCTCTGACAGTATTTCTTTTTCTTTTTCTTATGGTGGTTTCATTTTTTTCCTTTTCTAAAAGCTTTACTTTACCTAAATTACTAATTTAAAGCCTATTAGTACTTCTTTCTTTTTACTTGTTGTTCAAGTTAGTTTACACAAATCAAGAAAATAAATGTATAAGATAAAAAGATGTTTGATTTTTCATTTGAAGCAGTTTAATTGACTCTTGATGCATGTTTTTTTCCCAGAGGCTCAACACGAGTTCACTGCAAGTGCCAATGGCTGGGGTATTGGATCTTTGGTCGCTTCAACTGTGCTTCATGATCCTCATAGTGGGTTTCTTGTAAAAGATGTTTGTATTGTTGGTGTAGAGGTTTCATTTTATAAGTCAAAATATGAAAAGCAAGTGAATCAAGCTACTAGCTTAACTACTTCCTTAACATCTAGAGGTCAAACTGAAAATCTGAAAGCTGAAGTTTTAAGGCCAATGCTAGAAGAAATTCCTGGCCAAAATCCAGGCGAACTTATGGATTTCAAGGGTTTAGGACAAATTGAAAAAGACTTTGTTCCATTACTAGTAGAAGTGTGTTCTCTGCACCCTTCACTTGTTGAGTCTCAACAGAAAAGAAGTTGCAAGTTTAGGGAATGGGTGTTCACTGCTTTGGGCAGAGTTCTTTATTTCCTTAAGTCTAGAAAAGTGAAAGATATGAATGACTTATCTTGTAAGGATCTTCAAATTTTTTGGGAGGAACTTCAGCCATTTGGTTTTGATTTGTCTTGGCTAGAGCATCATGTTCAATCAGCCCTAGGAATGAAAAGTTTTCTGGAGAAAATGAAGGAGGTAGAAAAGCAAAAGGATAATGTGGTAGCTCTAGAGTTGGAAAAAGAGAGGTTGATGGCAAAGTTGGTGACTGTAAATGTAAATCTTTATGCTGCAAGAGATGTGTTGATGTTGATAGCAGAGGATCTCAAAGAGATAGATTTGGATGCTGGACTAGGATTTGTTTAACCATAAACCTATATCTTAATATGCATGTTGATATAAATGGTTTTCGATCTCATGAATGTTTTGTCTTAAAAAATTTGAAGAAAATATATTTTCTGGCCTAATTAACAAGTCATTCCTTATTTCCTTTGCTTGCTTTTGGTATAGTAGTCCAAATTGGAGTCTCTCGGTCTTCCCAATCAAGAAAAATAAAAGTGCTGATCATTGAAAAATAATACAGAAGTATAAGAATCAAGAGAAGGGCTTGTTTTTTTAGTTTTTTTGATTGGTAACAAGCTGCTTAATAATTTTGGAGCTTTTAGAGAGATGTGTTTGGCCCAGCTTTTACACTTAAAGCGAAGATAAGTTAATATAAAGATAGGCCAAACGGTACCTGAGATATGTGATGTTAGAGAAAATCCAAATCAATAAGTGTAAGCTATGCCAATGAACATGAGTTTTCATTATACATTTTGTTCAGTATGTCTTATAATCTTTAAAATTGAAATTGCCTACCTATGTTGTGGATTGCAATGCATTTTAAAATTTAAAGTTTTAAAGATTCATGATATAATTTTGCCTATTTTCTTTGCCCTTCCCAGGGAACGCATCCTTCCATCAGGACACAGTGGCAAACCTCCATGGCAAAAAAACATATAAAACCTGAATCGCCTTATCTTGCATCAGCTAACGTTGCCAATACCAAATAACAAGATAAATTTTATACTTTCACGGTTACAAGCAGAAAGAATAGTTGGACACTTTACTAATTACTGAACCTCCCCAAAAGGAATGATCATATTTTAAATATCAAAAATCATTCAACATTTCAATCGATGAGACTAAAATTTGTATTGGAACGTAAGTTACATAAAAAAAAAAGGCAAATCAGAAGAAGTCAAACGTTTTCCATTGAATCTCATATCTACAATATTCTGTATGATAATAGACCATCAACCGTCTCAACGACCATACGGTTCATGCGCACTAGAAGCAGCAAATATGATCTTGCTTTAGGTCCTGAAAAAACAGACGGCATCATGAATAAAACAGTAGGTGGTAAGTCAGGGCTAGAATTCAGGTTTTTT
>Ga0228710_1011487_pt1 | contig 11409 bp, 7 predicted proteins | sample MedpolnodulmetaG_FD_177995 | JGI IMG/M metagenome (GOLD analysis project Ga0228710, IMG submission 177995) | Root nodule microbial communities from Medicago polymorpha collected in Santa Monica, California, United States - pink nodules | ecosystem: Host-associated > Plants > Roots > Nodule... | reverse complement strand
GGCGGGGTCGATAAGGCTGAAACCCACCTCCGCCATATTGCCATGCCTAAAAGACACCGTATATTTATAGGCGACACCCTCCCACAAAATACTTAGATAATCACAATTATTTGGACACACAATACTTATTATTTAATTATTTTAAAAAAACATATTATTAATTCATTTCTCTTTCTATTTTTTTTTTCAAATATGTAAGTGTGTCCAAATATTATGTTTAAATAATTGTGACCACCTAAAACTTCCTCAATAAATTACACCTATCATGCCCCTGCCCGAATAATACAGTAAAGAAATTTTAAAAGACATCTCTTACCATATAAATACACCCATCCTTTCTGCTATAATAATACCTTAATACAAGCAATCTCTTAAAGCTATAGCTTCAATTATATAGATTCTATACTTTATATATATCCACACCTCTACCATATATATCCATAAACCCACTATCTATCCAAAATTTCAAAAAATATATCTTCCTCTTTCTCTCCCTAGCTTACAAAATTAATCATGGGTCTTAGAGATGTCGGTGCTTCACTTCCCCCTGGCTTTCGATTTTATCCTAGTGATGAAGAGTTGGTCCTTCATTACCTTTACAAAAAAATCACAAATGAGGATGTTCTCAAGGGTACCTTGGAGGAAATTGACTTGCATACATGCGAGCCTTGGCAACTTCCTGGTATATATATATCATCATTTTCACTTGATCTCTTTTATTTTAGTTTCCTTAATTAGCTTATTTAACCATATAATAATTCTTCGGTTAATTGACATTCACAAAAACATGGTGTACGGCATCATTAATTAACTTGGAAGAAATATTTTTAACAACTTTAGTTATGTTTTGAGCCTTAATTATATTTATTTATGAGTTGAAACTTGAAATATATTTACCTTTTTAAAAGAAGGAAACTTTGGAAAAAAATGAAGAAGAAATAAATAAAGGTGCAAGTTCTTGCATATAACAGAAAGCATGAGATCATGAGAATGAGAGTGCAATAAAATAAAAGAGAAAATTGGTTATGGGGTTTTGCAGTTACGTTACAGTTAATAGTTTATTGTTCAGTTCTTCAATGATTAAGGCTAGTAATGGAACTTCTTGATCAATATACTTCTTTGCCGATAAATAATTATTATATATAATATGGTACTATTTGATTATGCCTTTATTATACATAATTGTTTTTGTCCTTTGTGAAGTTTGTACCTAGTTGTTTTTTCTGCTGTAAACGCGTCCCAAGCACGTTTATTTTTATATATCAAACAATATTATTATGATCTTTATGAAAATCAAAATGATGTCTTTGAAGATTTTAAATATTCTTCTTGCTTTTCTTTGTCCATGTAATATTTTTACCATTTTCTTTATGCGGTTAAAACGGCTTCATTAAGTATAATACTTTTGTAGTTAATATTCTATCCTTTCACTTTCATCTGATTAATAATTACGTGTTTTTTCAAACTTACTATTTTTCTCTTTGTTTATCTATTTATTTCTCTTTTATTTTCTGATTCCTGCATGTATCTAAGTCTATATTAAATACACATACACATGACTGTACCATACAACATTTAATCTTAAACACAAACGTTTTGGGCTTTTGCTTGTCATGAGCTCGTAAGGGAAGCTTGTTGCATTCATTTGCTACTTCTTTTGTGAGTGATAATTGAGGTTACTTCCATACCTTGTCATAAATTGTAACATAAAATATATAACTGGAAATTATATTAATATATATTCACTCAATATATAAACTTAAAAAAGAAAGTCGTCATACAAAATAGAATTCTAAAGTGTATACACTATCAAAGTAAAACAATGATACAACGACAATGATGTTAGTGTAAATTATTGTTTTGCTTTGATAGTGTACGACCATTGAACTCTACAAAATATAGACCATTATTTTTTTTTAAAATTATCATTATTGACGGTAAAATTGGATGTTATTCTCTCTTGGTTATTTTACATTGATAATCAACATTATCTTTTAAGCATGCTTTGCGAATATTCTCTAAGGTGGTTAATGCTTGTATCTTCTTCAACTAGTTTCTGAATTTAGACACAATCATGAAGTTAACCAAACATTAGCTTATGGAAATATTTCTAGCTAGTTCTAAGATAATTTGTGCTTATTTTAGACACCAACAAACCATTTTTCATGTTAAATCAAACTCTTCTTTTTGTAAATGGTGAAACTGAAAAATACAAAGAGAACGGAATTACACAAATATAGCAAAACACGTTTCAAAATTGAAACCCCAAAAATACCATGCTTAGGTCACTTTATCCGTCTCAATTGGAAACTTGAAAATTACATGTCATTTATGAACTAATTGACACGCTAATTAACGTGATCATCATACATAAACAAAACAAAATTATTTTTTGTCATTATTGTCATAATTATTCTAATACGTACTTAGAAACAATTAATTAATTGCACACAATGATATTAGATTATATTCTTATCTATCTAACACCCTTGTTTTACCTACCTAAGTCACATGTTTTTCCATATGGTACCAAAAATTGACCCATTATCTCTATTCATGCATGCGTGCTTTTGTTTTTTTTCAGAGGTGGCTAAGCTCAACGCAACTGAATGGTACTTCTTTAGCTTTCGTGACCGTAAATATGCCACAGGTTTTAGAACCAATAGGGCTACGACATCTGGCTATTGGAAAGCAACAGGAAAGGATCGAACAGTGTTTGATCCAATCACCCATGAGGTTGTAGGGATGAGGAAAACTTTAGTGTTCTATAGGAATAGAGCTCCAAATGGAATCAAAACAGGTTGGATCATGCATGAGTTTAGGTTGGAGACCCCACATATGCCACCTAAGGTACGTTTATTTTTACTTTTTCTTTACCTTTCAATCAATTTTCAAACGTGACAATGATAGGATATATCACGATTATTATCTTTTAGTTTACGCGTTTGCATAATGTAATTGCCACATAAGAATGTACGGGCTTAAATAATATGAAGCCTAAGGGTATGTTTGTTTCTAAGGAAAGATAGTGGGAAGGAGAGAAAGTTGAGGGAAAGAAGCATCTTTCCTTGTTTGGAACACTATAGAGAGGTTAAGGAAAGAAAGATTTTAGTGGTACTCACCTTAAAAAACCTTTCCACACTCAAATACACGGAAAGATTAAAGAAACACTAATATTTAATGGAAAAGTCGAAAATACCCCACCTATTATTGTTGTTTATATTTTTTACTATTCACTTGTCCTTTCTTTTTATTTTTTTCAATTTACGGCCTTGTTTTTTTTTTGACTTACAATTGCTTTTAACATTAGCTACACATTCTTTTTCCATTGAAACAATATAGACATGTGTATGTGTGTGTACATACATACATATATATATATATAATGTTCATTCAAGGGTATTTTTGTCAATTATTAAATATAGATCTTTCTTTCCTTCAACATTCTACTTCACTTTCTCTTATACCAAACAACTAAAATAATCCCCTCACTTTCTACTCTTTTACTTTCCTCATACAATCTTTCCTTTCTCTATCTTTCCCTTCACTTTCATCCCCCAACCAAACACACCCTAAGGTTTGTGAGGGTTTAATAAGAAGAGTCATTTATATGTGTAATATTTTTTTTTAACTCAATATGTGTAGTTTTTATTAGGTATAAATTAAAATTTTAAAGAAATTGGCTACCTAAGAAGCAAGTTGAAATCTTTTTTATTTTTCAAAAGAAATTGAAGTGTCCATTTACCAGATCTAATTTATTTTTTAACTCAATATGTGCTGTTATATCTTGATGGAGAAATTTTATCTTACTAGAAACAATAGTTCCATTTCAAAAAATATTATAACATTAATTAAAAATGATTGACTAATATTCCTATAGGTATAAAAAAAACATCAATGTAGAATAATTTCAAGTTTTCTTACAAGAATCTCTAATTAAGTTTTTTTAATAAACTTGACGTGGAAACAAAATTCAAGAGCTAGCTATTTAAAATAAGGTGAGAAAGTTGGAGGAGTGATTGGATTTAGCATCTTTTTGAGAGATAGAGGAAAACAATGTGTATGTGAGGACTTTTTTGGTCCAAATCTTAATTAAGAGATTTATTGTTGTCATTGATTGAATTGGATAGAATAGAATATTTCATAAGTGGAAAAGAAATGATTCTCACGTATTTTAGGTGTGATGTTAAAGCTTCTTTAAAAATCTAGTTATTTTGGTTTCACATTTATTTTTGCTAATTAGTTCAAACTTTTGTTGATTACAGGAAGACTGGGTTTTGTGTAGAGTATTTCATAAAGGCAAGACAGAAAATAATGCCAAATTAAGTCCACAAGAAATGTATGAGACTATAGCCCCATCCCTAACCAACCAAACCATGCCAATTGGGTATAACCAATTTGCTTCTTTCTCATCTTCAATGACAACCCATCATTGTCATCTAAATGAAAACCAAAATAATTCTTTGATGAATCTTCTTCAATTTTCTAAGGAAACAAACAACAATTGTAGTAGTGTTACTCAAATTAGTCCTAAATGTGATGATGGATATGGATTTTTGTGGGACATGGATTTGGAAGATCATCATGATGGTGTGGCCTCATCAGACATGGAAGGAATGAGATTCGAGGTTGATAATAATAGCATGGTCTTGTTATAAAAAGTATGATGATGTGTACATATTATGTATATGGTTCTTATCTCTCAAGTTACGAAAATTTGTGGTTTTGTGATGTAATCATATATAGTGTTTGGCTTCAAAGGGCATGCCACGTGCTTGATTGGGATTATAGGTTTTTTCTTTCTTTCAAGTTTTCAGTGTGATTGGTTAGGGTTTCATTTGGTTATTGAGAGGGGGAGTATACACATTGATTAGCATTTGTAGGGGGAATATTGATTATGATTATGATTCATTCGTGATATGTACATTTTGTTTTTCTATATATAATTAAGTGAACATTTCTTAAACGTTGGAACACAAGTCTAACTCTTGTTTGGTATTTTTTAGTCGGTATTGTAATTATTTAGCTTGCTTGCAAAGTGGTTAACTAATTAACACCATTATTTTGTAACGATTTGGATATCCCTTATACTCTATCAACAAATTGAATTGCGAGGATTTAGGTGAAACTCTATGTCTACCATTTTTTAGTTCTCGATTGAATTAAATCACAAGGTGCACATCGTTTATGAAGAACACACATAACAAAAACGGTCAATGGAATCTAACTGAAGGTACTAATAACATCAAAACCTTTAGGTCGATGCAACACTTTGGCTACAAGATGAGATTTGTACTTGTTGATCGAGGGTGTTATATGGATCTTCTTTTCACACGACAAATCCATTTACAACCAACAATTTTGTTCTGTTGTGAATTGCTTGAAAATCTGTTTGCATATATAGAAATTAACCACTGTTTGCATATATACATGACTTGTTTAACATTAGTTTGATCAACATGATGCATGAATGTTTTGGGTTTTAGACTGCCTGTTTTAGTTCTAGTAATCATAGGTTGAGAAGATTTACCATGTTTAGGTAATGTAGAAATGTTGTACTGGAGGGAGAGAGATTGAAGTATGACAGCTCTATAAGAGTTAAGGTTGAGTTACTTTTAGGAAGATTAGAAGGTGAAGTATGAGTGATGGATGCATGGTAGAGAGGAATATGATCTTTGAGAAATATGTAATTTAGATGAATGGGGATAAGAGTCCTAAACCAAATATATTATGGATTGTCCAATAAGAAATCACACTTTAAAAGGAGCAAACATGCCCAATTACGAGGTCCAAACGCAAAGAAGACTTGTGGAATACTGCCTCTGACTTCATCCTAGAAAACTAACACACCTACAAGTAAGAGATCTAAAAGCACCAACGTGCTTCCACCGTTCCACACATTATGGAACATACTCGATCTTCAGTGACCTAACAAGATCAACCTTAACGGAATGAGGAAGAGATTGAATCAAGAAAAATGGGAATGGCCGAGGAGCTTGTTTGGAACCATCCCTCAAACTTGTCTACGGATATGATGCATTGATGGTATCAGTGGAACTCCCATTACTATCAAGCCGAGAAAGTATAGAAAATGAGTCCACTTAAAAATATAGTCATTTATCATTTTATTTCAATATAAGTAACAATACAATGCATAAAATTTACATAGAAAGATTACATGATAAACTACAACATGCAAATAAAAATCTCGTATTATCCAAATGAAGAAGTAACATCAGCCAAAAACAAAGAAGAATCTTTGTATGAGCATGTCGACTCCCAATTTTTAGATAGTCAATTATCACAAATGAAGTAGTTAATTTCTAAAAGAAAATGCGCTCGTATTGTCCATTCTGATAATGATGTTGGTAAAAATCATATTGCGTCTCATGTTGTTGTCAAGGTAACATACATAGATATGACATATAATAACGACATAGGAACGCAGTGATGTAAAATCCATATTTACCTGGACGATATTTGAAGATTGAGAGTTATATCTTTGGGCTCGTTCGAACTGCAAGTGTCCAAAGTGTTGGTAGAGATTTGGTGTAATTTTATATTGTGTTGTCAATCTCTGTAATGTTGAATGGTTGTTGAATTTCAATCTTTGGTGTATTGTTGTTGAATTTGAAGTTATGACATATTGGTGTTGAATTATGAATGATGATGTATTCTTGTTGAATTATGAGCGAGATAATTGTTGTTGAAAAATTAGTGGTTGCTGAATTATATTGTCGTTGAAATTCAGGGAATTTATGCTTGGTTCCGTCAAATGTGTTTTAGAAAACAGATCATGTCCTAACTCCCGATCCATGTTTCGGGAGTAACTCCTGAATCCCGATCTCAAGCGATCGGAAATTATGACCCGATGGGAGCTTTTTTTGGCATTTTGAGGTTCTTGTGAGTAATCAAAGATGCTTAAATAGCATTTTTGGCATTTCGAGGTTCTTGAAAAGTTAAAAGATTGTAGAATTTATTTACTAGTTATTCTGGATATTTTTCTTTACAACCAAAGCCTTTAATATAGATGGTAAATGTTGTTTTACTTGTATTGGTTAAAAGAGAATTTTTAGACTCTTAGTGTGTAGTTGGATGGAGGGTTTAGGAGGGAAAGAGAGGGGAATATTTGATTTTCATTTTTAAATTATGGGCACTATGAAATATTTTTAAAAAGTTAGCATATTCACATTATAAACAAGCATATAATACTTCAATCACAATTAATGTATTTTAAAAAAACATGTTATATAGTTCATAATTTAAAAAATAAAAGTAAACCCTCCCCTTCCTTCTCCTCTTAAACCCTCAATCCAAACACACCCGTTTTGGGGGTGGGGAGGTACATCTAGGGTGACAAGTAAATTTCTCAAAAATACATGGTTTATGTTGATGTTAGCCCAACATATCATCATCATCATCTATATTTTCTCTTTGAAAATTGTTCTTCTCACAACAATTTTTGCTCATTCCTAACAAAAAATACTCATGCGTGAGTTAACTCATGCTAGGCTATTTTGTTGGGAATGAGCAAAAACAGATGGGAGAAGAGCGGTACCCATTCTCTTTTCGGTGAATGCTAGGCTATTTTGTTGAGGATTTTAGGTAAATAGCTAGGATTAAATTGGGCCACTGTTTGCGTGAATAAGGAGTCCAGAGGTTTGGGAGTACGAAGACTGAAGGAATTTAATATGGCTCTTCTAGGAAAATGGTGTTGAAGGTTGATGGAGGAGAGAGGGAGGTTGTGGTTTATAGTTATCGCGACCCGTTATGGGGAAGGAGGTAGGATTAAAGATGGTGGTAGGTTTGGTTATGTTTGGTGGCGTAATCTTTCTAGTATCCATGAAGGGGCAGGATTAGGCGTTGAGAATTGGTTTTTGGATAATTTAGGTCGTTCAATAGGTGACGTGTCCTCTACTTTATTCTGGTGGGACCCTTGGTTGGAGGGGGAGTTCTAAATGACAAATTCAGACGTCTTTTTGAGTTATCTGACAACAACATGGGGTCAGTTTAAGATATGAGCCTTTTTTGATAGGGGGAGCTTGGACGTGGTGTAAGCGTTTAATAGCCTAGGAGGAGGAGCTGATAGGGAGTGCAGTGCGTTGTTGAATAACATTGTGTTACAAGCTAGAGTGGATGACAAGTGGCAATGGCGTATACACTTTTTTTTCAGGGTTATACAATCAACACAAGTTACCATTCTTTGACAGCTTCAGAACACATTACATCAGCAGTTTCATCTCACAACATTTGGCATAAGGCGATTCCTTTAAAAATCAATCTATTTGCTTAGCGTTTGCTTTAGAATCGCATTCCTACTTCAGGCAACTTATTGCGGTGGGGACTTCTTCAAAATCAACAACTTTGAGTGGGTGGTAGCAGCTATAATGAGGATACTAATCATCATTTTTTGCACTGTAACTTCTTTGGTTCAATTTGGTCTTTGGTTAGGTTACGTCAAGTTAATCCTTCCAACATTTTCGACCACTTGCTTCAATTTGGACATTTAGGAGGATCTTCAAATCGTCATCGATCGACAATGAAACTTTTATGGCTTGCTTGCGTTTGGGGTGATCTAGAATGAAAAAATGGAAGGATCTTCAAGTGCAAGGAACACTCTATGATCCAATTGCTCGATAAAATCAAGTTACTATCGTATTAGTGGTTGAAAGTGAAATTTGTTAGTTTTGCTTTTAATTACCACTCTTGATGGCTTGATTCTATTATGTGTTTAGGTGCTATAACTTAGTTTGTTAATTTCTTCTTTGCTCCTTGCCTGTCATGTCTAAGTTATTGACTTTGCAAACTTTTGTTATTAGCCCCTTCTTTTCGGCACGTCTAGTGCTTGGGGGATTTATGTTACTTGGTAATTTAATCTCATTTTACCTTCTCCAAAACAAAAATCCATGAAGAAATAATGGCGGAGCCCTTCATGGGCTGGGGTGGGCCACGGCCCATCCGGAAAAATTAAAAAATCAACGATTATAGGTCTATTTTGCGAGATTTTATACAATTTTGTGTCGGTTTTAGGTTTCGGTTGATTCAAATTCCTGCAAAGTGGTGTAGTGGCCCACCCAAAAATTTAAATAATTCAATTATAGGTCTACTTTGCGAGATTTTATACAATTTTATGTCGGTTTTAGGTTTCGGTTGATCCAAATTCCCGCAAAGTGGTGTTGTGGCCCATCCGAAAAATTTAAATAATTCAATTGTAGGTCTATTTTGCGAGACTTTAAACAATTTTTCAACGATTAATTTTAGTGGCCCACCCTAACTTTTTTTCCTGGCTCCGCCACTGTGAAGAAATAAAAAATTAATGGATTAAATTAATATGATATATGTTCCAATAAAATGAGCCAGTTGATCTTGAGAGAAAAAAAAGAGCGAATTTTTTAGGGTAAATGTGCCAATTATGTCTTTGATTTCCTAAAAAGGTGACTTTTGTTAACACAGCTTATAGGTCTAACAAAGTTCACTAGTAGAATTTCACAAGTTTCATTACAAATTTTCCTGCAAATGCTTTTTTGCAACTTTTTTTTTATGTAAATTTTGCTACAATTTTTTTTGGCAGGTAATAAGAAAATTTCAAGTACTGGTTGTAAGTTTTCACGAGACCTTTCCAATGTACACTCTAATGTCTGTGGTGTCATGTAAATATATCGATCCCTTGAATTTTTTCCTTAAAATCCTAGATTTTATTTTATTTATCTGCCCCAAATGAATGCTAAGAAACATATATAAATCGCTTCAACTTTCAAAAAACAATTAAATCCCTTCAAAAAAAAAAAAAATAAAGTACAAATAGACATTTGCTGGTAAGGGAACAGAATTACAAGTTTTATTATATTTATGTTGAATTACAAGTTGCTTTCATTTTTTTCACAGATCAAATTAGGTCTCACATTTTCTCTCAAGGATTAAAATAAACATTTACTGGTATTTCAAGTGTGAGTAAGAGTTTCACATTAAATTGAAAAGGTGAATGTTATATATTATATAAGTAAGAGAATATATAATAAGAAACCAAATGTCTTAAAGTTTGGATTAAGATGTGATGTCCAATTCTTCTTATATGGCTATTCAAAGTACAATGAGATGATCAACACTCTCCTCTCGTGATCTAATCGAGATATAACAAACGATGACTTGCCTAAAGAGAGTCAACTCCTAGTATCACAATTACTTATGACAATGGTTTTAGAGAACATGTCCCGGTGATGTTAATACCACCAACGATGATAGTATATCGATGAAAAACTTTTGTTTGAGGATGAGCAATTCCAATTGATGGTGGGGTTTATCATGGGAAAGGGGAGTTGTTTCCCACCATGGGAAAGTTATTCTTGACCATTAGATCAAATAGAGAACATGATTTTATTATAAACACTTAACACAAGATTTTTTTTACTCTCCTCTGATAGAGAATTGACAAGTGTACCAAAAACTATCAAAGTAATAAAATAAGTTCGTATCCACGAGGACTGTGTTAATATCAATTTAGCAATAAAGTAAATATTTAGGATGTATAAATTATTTTGTTTGCCCTAGGCAGTTGATTTGATTTGATTGCAATAAAAGTAAATAACAGAAAATAAAGATTGATAAGAAAATATAAGGAGAATGAGATCAGGTCTTTTGAATCATCTAAGTTCCCCTAATTGGTATATTGCACCTATTTCTTATGAATGGTTCTCTAGTTTCACGATGTTTAACCAAAATAGCCATAATCAATCATTTAACTTAGGACCCTCTTCTCTGATTACAACCCCTAATTCCTTAGGTGGTCTAATATTATTTGAAGGTTTTACGAACGTTAACTTAATATCACAAATAAACGATTATCCATTCATTGACTAACCATGTTTATTTGAACAATTCAATTAGGTCTAAGTTGAAAGTTAGAGTCAGTAGTCATTCATTCTCACTGAATCATGTTTATATTTGATCAGGATATAAAAAGCATTAAGAACAATTAAATTGAATAAAAACTAGATTGTCATTCACAATAGATAGAGTTTCACAACAACGTTACAAAGAATCATCTCAGACCTAATCTCTAATCAAATTAGATAGACATGATTAAAGGAATAAACAACATAGTAAAGAAAATAAATCGATAGAATTCCGTCGTTGCCGACATGCTCTTAATTTCTTTCCGATGCTTGTTGTTTTTTTCTCCAAAATCGTGACCTCCTTGTTCCTGCGCGTGGTCTCCTTGTTTTTCTTTGATTCCGTCTCCAACAACGTGAATGCTTTTCAATGTGTGTTGATGCCCCTTTTATATTGCAACTTGGTTCCGTTTTTTTTTACTTCATGTTTTTCACTGTACCAAAACCTAAGCAATTCATTCTAGCATCTTGGATCAAAATCACGTTACTTCCTTGGCCCAACAATTTAAGCAATGCTTTC
>Ga0228710_1011484_pt1 | contig 11416 bp, 10 predicted proteins | sample MedpolnodulmetaG_FD_177995 | JGI IMG/M metagenome (GOLD analysis project Ga0228710, IMG submission 177995) | Root nodule microbial communities from Medicago polymorpha collected in Santa Monica, California, United States - pink nodules | ecosystem: Host-associated > Plants > Roots > Nodule... | reverse complement strand
ATGTCTCTGACTTTGGGGGTGACATATTTTTGTCCCATATTTTGTATTTTCATCCCGAATCAGCTCCTAATCCTCTTTCTTTTGCTCCAAGACTGAATCTTCAGATATTCGTTCCTGAAATATAATAATTTGCAATTGAAGTAAAATAGCTCAAAAAGGAAATGATATTTAAATAAAACTAAATCAAATCTAAATAAAATAAACTCAAATAACATATTAGAAATACTAATTTATCGACTCATCAGTTAGCCAACCTAAAACTAACAAAATGAATGCTGTTACACTTCGGAATGGTAGGCAACTAGTGGACCCCGTAGGGAAAGTCAAAGCTAGTGAGATTGAGAAGGAGAATAGCGAGCCAAAAGGTGAGGAAACCAGGGTAGAAAGAGACAAGACAATTACACCACCCCTTTTTAAGCCAAAAATTCCTTTTCCACAAAGGTTTGCCAAGTCTAAGCTTGATGAGAAATTTAAGAAATTCATTGAAATGATGAACAAACTCTACATTGATGTGCCTTTCACCGAAGTTCTGACTCAAATGCCTACATATGCTAAATTGTTAAAAGAATTTCTTTCAAAAAAAAGGAAGATTGAGAAGGATGAGACAGTTAACCTTACGGAAGAGTGTAGTGCCATCATTCAAAACAAATTGCCACCCAAGGTTAAAGACCCAGTGAGCTTTTCCATACCTTGTGTTATAGGGTCCGAAATAGTGAAGAAAGCAATGTGTGACTTAGGAGCCAGTGTCAGGTTGATGCCGTTATCCCTTTATGAGAGGGTGGGCATAGGGGAACTTAAGCCAACAAGAATGACCCTACAATTAGCAGACCGTTCTGTTAAGTACCCAACTGGAATTATAGAGGATGTCCCAGTTAGAGTAGGAGAGATTTACATCCCCGCTGATTTTGTTGTGATGGAAATGGAGGAGGACAACCAAGTACCGATTCTTTTAGGAAGGCCCTTCCTTGCTACCGCAGGGGCCATAATTGATGTTAAGCATGGTAAATTGGCAGTTAATGTTGGTAAAGAAACTGTTGAATTTGAACTTGCTAAACTGATGAAAAGTCCTTCCCTTAAGGACTCTTGTTGCATGATAGATATAATCGACTATTTTGTGAAAGAATGCTCTTTAGCATCAACTACATATGATGGTTTTGAGATGTGCTTGGTAAATAATGCAGGTACATGGCTAGAGGGAGACACCCAAGCCTATGAAGAGCTATTGGATGAAAATCCCCCCATAGAAGGCTTGGGTGTAGAAGAGTTGGTGGAGGAAGAACCAGTCCCTCTTCCAAAAGAAGCACCAAAAGTGGAGCTTAAACCGCTCCCACCAAATCTGAGTTATGAATTCTTGGGCCCTAACTCTACCTACCCTGTTATTGTGAATGCAAGCCTAAATGAGGGTGAAACTGAAAAATTGCTTAGTGTCCTCAAGAAATATCCTAAAGCTATAGGGTACACCATTAACGACATTAAGGGAATAAACCCCTCATTGTGCATGCATATGATACTACTTAAAGAGGACTATAAAACCTCCATTGAGCATCAAAGAAGATTAAATCCTAACATGAAAGAAGTTGTGAAAAAAGAAGTTTTAAAACTCCTAGATGCAGGTGTTATTTATCCATTTTTTGATTCTAAATGGGTTAGTCCAGTTCAAGTAATACCTAAAAAGGGTGGTCTAACAATTATTAAAAATGATAAAAATGATTCCATTGCCACTAGAACTGCCACGGGGTGGAGAATGTTTATTGACTATAGGAAGCTTAACAAAGCAACCCGTAAAGATCACTTTCCACTCCCTTTTATAGATCAGATGTTAGAAAGGTTAGCTAAGCATTCACATTTTTGTTACTTGGATGGTTATTCTAGATTCTTCCAAATACCCATTCACCCTAATGACCAAGAGAAAACAACTTTTACATGCCCTTTTGGCACTTTTGCCTATAGGAGGATGCCTTTCGGTCTTTGCAATGCTCCAGCTACTTTTCAAAGATGTATGATGTCTATTTTTTCTGATTTTGTTGAAAATATAATGGAAGTTTTTATGGATGACTTTTCTGTGCATGGATCCAATTTTGATAATTGTTTGACTAACCTAGAAAAAGTTTTAGAAAGATGTGAGCAGGTGAATTTAGTCTTGAATTGGGAAAAATGTCACTTCATGGTAAGAGAAGGAATTGTCCTAGGACATTTGGTCTCTGAACTAGGTATAGAGGTAGACAAAGCAAAAATTGAAATTATTGAAAAAATGCTACCTCCCACCTCGGTCAAAGAAGTAAGAAGTTTCCTAGGTCATGCGGGGTTCTACCGCCGTTTTATTAAAGATTTTTCATTGATTACTAAGCCACTAACAAGCCTGCTCCTTAAGGATGCAGATTTTGTCTTTGATGATCCGTGCTTAAAAGCATTCTGCAGGTTGAAGGAAGCTTTGATCACTGCCCCAATCATACAACCACCAGATTGGAACTTGCCTTTTGAAATAATGTGTGATGCAAGTGACTATGCAGTTGAGGCGGTGTTAGGTCAAAGAAAGGATAAGAAGATGCATGTGATATACTATGCAAGTAAGACCCTCGATGGGGCACATGTAAATTATGCCACAACAGAAAAAGAATTGTTAGCGATAGTCTATGCCATTGACAAATTGAGGCAATACTTGGTAGGATCAAAAATCATTGTTTACACAGATCACTCGACAATAAAATATTTGTTAAACAAAAAGGATGCCAAACCAAGGTTGATCCGATGGATTTTGCTCCTCCAAGAATTTGACCTTGAAACAGAAGATAAAAAAGGTATTGAAAATGTTGTAGCTGATCATTTGTCCCGTCTTAGGGAAACCAATGAGGATGAGTTGCCCTTAGATGATTCCTTCCTGGATGATCAACTCTTCTCGTTGGCACAAACTAACGCACCTTGGTATGCAGATTTTGTTAATTCTCTTGCAGCATGAGTACTACCCCTGGATTTGAGCTACCATCAAAAGAAGTTTTTCCATGATCTCAAGCACTGCTATTGGGATGAGCCTCACCTCTTCAAAAGAGGCACATATGGAATTTTCAGAAGATGCATTCTTGAAAACGAGGTAAGTAACATTCTAAACCATTGTCACTCTTCTTCCTATGGTGGCCACACCAGTACTCAAAAGACTTCTTTCAAAATTCATCAATCTAGTTTTTGGTGGCCATCACTTTTTAAAGATATGCATCTATTTGTTTCTAAGTGTGACCAATGTCAACGCACCGGTAATATTACTAAAAGAAATGAAATGCCTTTGAACAACATCCTTGAAGTAGAAATTTTCGATGTATGGGGTGTGTATTTCATGGGGACATTTCCTTCTTCTTTTGGAAATCAATACATATTGGTGGCGGTTGACTATGAGTCCAAATGGGTTGAGGCCATTGCCTCTCCTACCAATGATGCACAAGTAGTTATGAAGCTATTTAAGAAAATTATTTTCCCAAGGTTTGGAGTGCCAAAGGTTGTGATAAGCGATTGAGGATCTCACTTCATTTCTAAACATTTTGAAAAACTTTAACAAAGGTTTGTAGTGAGACACAAAATTACAACACCCTATCAACCACAAACAAGTGGACAAGTTGAGGTCTCAAATAGACAAATCAAATCTATTCTTGAAAAAACTGTTTCAACTTCTAGAAAAGATTGGTCAAGTAAGCTTGATGATGCTCTTTGGGCTTATCGGACGACATATAAGACTCCCATTGGAATGACTCCATTTAAAATAATATATGGGAAGTCTTGTCACCTTTCGGTTGAGCTTGAGCACAAGGCTTATTGGGCAATCAGGAACCTCAACTTGGACCCAAATTTAGCCAGTGAAAAAAGAAAACTTCAATTAAGTGAGTTGGAAGAACTTAGGATAGATGCCTATGAGAATGCCCGCATTTACAAAGAAAGAACTAAAAAATGGCATGACAAGCATATGCTCAAAAAGGAATTCAGGAGCAGTGATCTTGTGCTGCTCTTTGACTCTAGGTTGAAGCTTTTTCCAAGTAAGCTAAGGTCAAGGTGGTCCGGTCCATTTCAAGTTCGCAAGGTCTACCCTTATGGGGCAATTGAGATTTTTTCCGAAAAAACTAGACCATTCAAGGTTAATGGCCAAAGACTAAAGGTTTACAATGCAGGTGAAGCTGTTGAAGAGAAAGCCATCTTGGCCCTCAAAGAGCCTCCTTGAGGAACTATCTCTTCCTTTTTGTCAAGCTAGTGACGATAAAAGAGCGCTTTGTGGGAGGCAACCCACGAGTTTTTATTACATTTATTTCGTTTGTTTTGTGTTATTTTAAGCTGTTTTTCAGGTATTTGTGCAATGAAGATACAAAGAAAATAAAAAAATTGAGCTTGTTGACCAGAAGGGTTGGCACGACCCGTGCCTGTGGTGGCACGACCGTCCCACTGCTCAACACCAAAAAAAGGGGAAATGGACGAGAGGGAGGCACGACCCGTGCTTTTAGAGGCAAGGCCGTGCCAGCATGATAGGTTTCCAGGGTTAATTTTTTCTCCTAATTCAGCAAATTGTCAGCTTTCCGCATCCCTTTTCTCTCATTTCTTGATATTTTTCTCTTCTTTTTAAAATCATTGAGGACAATGATTCTCTTAAGCGTGGGGGGGAGTCAATAAAATAATAAAATATCAAGTGCCGTAGTGTTTCCATACTCCCTTGAATTTTAAGTTTTAATTTTGTTTTATTGCAAAAGGCATAAAAGGCAGCTTGTTTTTATTGTAAATTATGACATAAATTTTTTGTTTTCTCTTCCCAAATGGTTGTTTCTTGTGCATGAAAATGATTTCTTGTGTTTTAAGTGTTCTTGCTATACCCACATCATGTTTTATTGTAAAAATTCTCTTTGAGAAAAGCACAAAATTGTAGTCCTTGAGTAAGTGTCTGAGTAGGTATTTTAAGGAGCACATTCTAACTCAAATGGTAAATTGACCCTTAAAAGTCTTCAGAGTAAAAGTAGTATAAGTTTGTGTGGGGAATAAAAAGATCAAACAAAGAGGGTCGGAAGCAAAATTATTTCTAGGGCACCATTAACTCTAGCGGGCAGGAGCCGCACTACCTGACTTCCTACATGTAGATGTTGTCTCTAAAACTAACCAGCTTTCGTAATTCCTTATAAAAGGGGATAGAACTAATACATACATAGGGGGCGTCATTGACTCTAGGGGTGCCCTACCTGACTTCCTACGTGAAGATGGTGTCTCTTAAACTTGAATTTCTGCAACTCTACTTGGGGGGCATCACTGAATCTAGGGGGCAAGAGCTGCCCTACCTGACTTCCTACGTAAATGTGGTGTCTCACTTCATTGGAGTATGATGGAGATGGTTTTTATATGGGAGGAAGTGTCAGACTCCTCTTTGCTGGTACCAAGATGGTGAAAGTTCGATTGTAGGACCAGAGTTAGTACAACAAACAACAGAGAAGGTCCGTTTGAGTCAGGAGAGAATGAAGATCGCGCAAAGTAGGCAAAAGAGTTATGCAGATCAGCGAAGGAGACCCTTGGAGTTTGAAGAGGGCGACCATGTGTTCTTGAGAGTTACACCTACTACTGGTGTAGGGAGGGCTTTCAAATCCAAGAAGCTGACACCCAGGTTCATTGGACCTTATCGGATCCTTCGCCGAGTCGGTCCTGTAGCTTATCAAATTGCATTACCTCTAAATTTTTTCAACCTTCATAGTGTATTCCATGTGTCCCAACTGAGGAAGTATATGGCTGACCCTTCACACATTATCATGCCTGATGAAGTGGAGCTGAAGGAAAATCTTTCTTTTGAGGTCCCTTCAATGAGTATTGCGGATCGGAGCGTGAAATACTTGCGAGGCAAAGAGATCCGTCTGGTCAAGGTGATTTGGAATGCAACTACTGGGGACGCCACTTGGGAACGAGAGGAGCAGATGAGAGAGCTTTATCTGAGCTTATTTGGAACCGACTAGTTTCGAGGACGAAACTTTTCTTTTGGGGGTTAGTATTGTAACGACCTATTTTTTTAAAATTAAAATATTTGAATTAAGTTATTTTTACTTGATTTTAGTTGTTGTGTATTGTGTGAATTTTATTTTTTTCCGAATGAAATTAAGTATACAGATGGTAGTGACTAAGTTATTAGATGAGATGTAGCTTATTGTTAGGCATAAACTAATGACCAAAACGTATTTAAATTTTCCTAAAATAAATAATAGAATTTCTAGATTTGGTCTTTTTTTTTTGGTCAAGTAGCCTAGTGGGGTGTCCGGGGTTCGAACCCCGACCCCTACATATAATAATGCATTGTCCTACCAACTGAGCTGTGCTCACGGGACTTCTAGATTTGGTCTTATTGGTAATGAATTGTGTTGCTCTCCTTTATGTGCATGTATATCATGATCAATGTATTATTCCCAACTAATTTTTCCTGTAGAAATCGCTAATTAATAGTAATTAAATTAGTAAGGAGAATATGTTATAGGTGGGAGTGTTGACCAAAATTAAAGGTAATATGTTGGCATTAAAAGAAATTATGCGCATATACATAATTTCCTTCCAACACCGTTAGTTATTTGATTATAGGGGAGTTGACCAATTTATTTTGATTAATTGATGAGTGTCCCATACAATTTGTTATCAATCCCTTTAGGAACATCCAATAGAACCGTGTAGGCACAAATTCTAGTATCTTCCCATTCATGCTAATTTATATACCTTTACCTTATATACGTTTGACCAAGATAATTCTCTCTTAATACTACCTTCATTCTCATTAATTTCCACCTTAATTTCCTTTGATTTTGTAACGTTTCTCACCATACATTATGCAGCCCTTAATATTTTGAATCACACATAACAAAAGCTACACATCCAAAAACAAATAGAGAGAAAAGAAAGGGATAACGTGACCCTCTAGCAACAAAAACATAAACCACATCTTTTACATTTAGGAATCGTCCTTCTCCTTGTTTATTCAACCATTTCATCTTAGTGTGAGGACTTAAGGTAATGTTATGTTGTTCTTTTCCTCTTCCATTCCTTCGTTCATAATCTATTGTTAAGTCGTTTTCATTAAGATTGTGTCCTGTCTCAAAGTACGATTATCAACCTCTTAATTCGTACTTCTATTTATCCGTATAATCCCAAGACTAGCTCGTGCATTCGATGCAGAATCATCCTTAGGGACATTTTGTGTTGAAGGAAAATCACTCAGAGGTAAGGGCGGTATTTCGTACAATCATGTAGTCATAAACCCATAAGCTAGGTTGGTAGTAGAGCTCTTTTCCTAATGAAAGGAGGGAACTTTAATATAAATAAAGTGATAGAAAATAATTTTTGTGGAACATCATGTGTAGGGTGAAAGAGTCTCATTTGTTTGTGGCATAGCATGACATTATTTTGTTGGAATTTTGCTTGTCGGTTGAGAAAAGAGATTTGAAGAAAGTTTGAATTTTTAATTGAAGTTGTGAAAGTAATGATGATTTAAATGAGTATACATTATGCATAGCATGGCATGTAGTTGTGCCATAGGTGCCAAATGAGGCGATTTATCTTTGTGCCAATTGGGGCGATTTATCTTTGTGCCAAATGGGGCGATTTGTTATTCTGCCAAATGGGGCGATTTGTCTTTAGGTGCTAAAAGGGGCGATTATAATATTATGCCAATTGGGGCGATATCCGGATCATGGTCTAGTTGCATCTCATGCACCATTTGCATAAAATCCATATTTTTCCTTTATTCATATTTGGTTTTTGACTTTTATGTGGTGAGTGTTGTATTACTCTTCTTATCTTATGTTTTATTTCTATGTGGTTGTATTATTGTGGTTTAGGAATACTGACCCCTTACAATCAACATTTTAGGTACCAAAGAAGAACTATAAAATTGATGGTGTGTTGCATTGTTGAAGCGCTCACGGGGAAAAACAAATGGGTTTTCAATAAACGTATTTTGTAATAATAATTATCTTGACACCTTCAGACCTTGTTTTCTTTTATCAAAGTTACACTTTATGGTTATCAATAACTAATCATTTCATGATTATGATCCTAATTATCTTGAATCTCATTGCTAATATTTCTTAGAAAATTATTAAAGGCTTAGGTTTTTATTTCTTTATCAACTAGAGTGATAGACCTTTGAAATTGTGTTGTCGTAACACAACTAGAAAATCTACTTTATGTTTTAAGACGTTTTAAAGCGATAGTAGATTAGGTTATTTTAATTAAGGCTCTTTTAAAAATAAAAAAAGTGTTCATTAGTGTTGCTTCACCAACGTTCCTTTTAATTAAAACAATTATAATAATTTATAGTCCTTAAACAAATTAGGCGTAATGGCTTGGACTAAATTCCGGGGTGTTACAAGTCAGAACTTTTCCTTTTGTTCTACATATCCCCAGTCGGTTTATCTTCGTCGTCTTTGCATTCATACTTGCATCGCATGCATTCATATCATTTGTTGGATATTTGTATGTTGGATTCACTTTTGCTTAAAACAAATATTCAAGTGAGATGTTGGGTACGATGTTCCAACATCCTGGCATGGTTCAGTGAGTCCTGTACCTTGCCTTGATTTACGCACGCGTTTACTTTTATAAGGAATCCACGCCTAATTTCTTGTTGGTCAAGTTGCGCGTTATTGTATACAAAATCAGAACATTTCTTATATCCTGAAGGAGTGTTATGTACTTAAGAAACTATGGATATATACGAAGATGTTCCTAATGATGTGCCTACATATTAGGACTTTTCTTATCAAGTTCTGATTCTTGTGAAACAGATCACAGTTTGTTTTGAAGCCCAACAAGGTGGACTGACCCGTATTGCTTCAGTATTTAAACAAGACTACAAGACCTAATTCGGTATTCAAGCCGTCATTTGAAGAATAGATCATTATAGGGTTTTGAGTCTGTTATTTGTGAGCCTTTCGTGTATCATCTTGATGCATGCTTAGGACTGTGTTTGAGTTGTAATTTGTTCACTACTCTGAAGCTTTTAAGCAAAGAATTAGGTAGTTTGTGTACTACACCAAAGCTGTGAAGCACGGTTATAGGTAGTTTGTTTGAAGGTAACTTCACATGAATTGTTTGTGTCTGTAATCTGAAAATCAAAGGTGTTTTGGTTGATTGTAGGGAGTGAGATGGGATCTCAGATGTAGGAGTTCCTAGGTTGAAGTAAATATGGGTAGTTCTTAAATCTATAGTGTAAACAAGGAGTTTGCTGAGAGCTATAGAATAAGGACTACACTAGTGGATTTCCATCCTGGCTTGGTAGCCCCCAGAGTAGGTGACGTTGCAACGAACTAGGTTAACAAACTCACTGTGCCATTTACTTTCTTGTCAATTATCTTGCTTTATTTTGTTTATGTCTGTTAGCTTAATGTTCTAAACATTTCATACGACATTTATTTTCTGTGACTAGTGTTGAAACATTGCATAGAACATCGTAAGACTAACGTGTTGGAACAAAATACGTTTAACAAACATTACCCTTAGAGTGGGGGAGATTGTTAGAACGAAAAATGTTTAACACATGTTACCCTTAGAGTTTTGATGATAACAAGGTATTAAAAATTGTCAATTGGATATGCTAATATTTGTTCAAGTGTACAGGACCATAGACAAATGTTTATATCTTTATAAGGTTCTGGAAGAACAAAAGAGAGCAAAAGAATCAACAAAAAGGAAACTTGAAGCGTCTGAAGAAAAGTGCTCCTGAAGTACAAAGTGCTCCTGAAGTGATGACGTCATCAGAAGCAAGTTCATCAGAAGCGCATCATCAGAAGCAAGATCACCAGTGGCTAAAGTTCATCAGGAGATGAAAAATCATAAAGATTCAAAGAGCTGGGAATATGATTTGATCACGTCTAGGCATTGCAAAAGACTGAAAGAGTATAACAACGGTCCTTGAGATGAAATTTAAAAGCATTGGATGCTTGTTCTATCAAGTGCGTTGACAAAGGACAGTTGTACGAACTGTACAACCACTTCCTCCACTACTTTGTTCGTGTCTCTGCAACAAGACAAGGATAACAGCTCTGCCTGGAGAAATGTTCCTTCATACAAGGAATGCATTTGAAATTGATCCTTCATAGGACAATAACCATATCAGGCAAAAGATCATTGGTGATTATCAACAAGCTTCTAACAACTCTTTTTGTGTGTGCTGGCAATTCTCCAACGTATCTTTCACACCACTATATAAAGGGGTGAAGACCTGCTAGTTGGATAAGACAATACAACAGACTTAAGCAATACACACGCATACAAAATATAGACTCTCACAACAATTCAAAGTTCATACTCTGTTATTGTTTGCATTTCAAAGTCACTTAGAATTTCTTAGCAAAGTCCATTTTGTTGGAACAAAGGGTGTTTCACAATATCAGACTCTTGAGTTTTGATGATAACAAGGTATTAAAAATTATCAATTGGATATGCTAAACATTTGTTCAAGTGTACAGGATCATGATCAAAGATATATTCATAGAGATTCTGATTGAACAAGTCAAGAGCAAAGGAATTTATTCGAAGCTTAAAAGCATCTGGAAAAATGCATCTGAAGAATGCGTCTGAAGAAGTGCGTCTGAAGAAACGAGTCTGAAGAAGAGCTCCTGAAGACACGTCATCAAAAGCAAGGTCATCAGAAGCAATGGTCATCAGAGGCATATCTCATCAGAAGCTCCCTTCATCATAGTTGACAAAGGACAATGTACGAAGTGTACGACCACTAACTCTGCACTTGTCTCTGCAACCACTTTCTCTGTAACTTGTCTCCAAATCAAGACAAGAATAACAACTATATTGCAGCAGACGTTGTTCCTTTGGAAACGGAATGGATTTGAAATTAGTTCTTCATAGGACAAGTATCAAATCAGGAAAAAGATCAAGGGTGAAGAATCAAAGCTTCAAGAAGGACAAGTTTGATGCAACGGCTAAATTCTCAACGTCTCTCAACTCCACTATAAATAGGGATGAAGACTTGGAGAATAAATATACATACACACGTATTATCAAGCAAAAGGCCAACACTCTGTGCTAAACGTCGAATTCAAAGCATCAACAACTTAGAGAATTCTTTCAATAGCCTATATCTTAGAATTCTCAAGTGTCTTAGAAAAACAGAGTTTGTTCTGTTTCGCATTGTACTGTGAATACCTCTGATTGTATATCAAGTATTCAAAACCTTATTCAATTCTTTGTAATTGTTAAGATAAGTCTCTTGGAGTTGTCCATGAGCAGAGGAAGTCTCTTTCAGTTGTGATTGAGCAAAGGAAGTCTCTTGGAGTTGTCCTTGAACAGAGAAATCTCTTTCTTGTGTGATTGAGCAACTTGTAATCTGACATTACATTTTAGTGGAACTCTCCTTGGAAGTGCAAGGGGGACAGGACTACTTCCGGTTTGTGGAAGGAACCTGTATAATTGC
>Ga0228710_1011483_pt1 | contig 11417 bp, 6 predicted proteins | sample MedpolnodulmetaG_FD_177995 | JGI IMG/M metagenome (GOLD analysis project Ga0228710, IMG submission 177995) | Root nodule microbial communities from Medicago polymorpha collected in Santa Monica, California, United States - pink nodules | ecosystem: Host-associated > Plants > Roots > Nodule... | reverse complement strand
CAAAAAAAAAAAAAAACCTGTCCATGTGTGAAGTAATGACCAGTCTATATTAAAAAAGTTATCACTATAATGACAAAAATTGATTATGATTTGATTTATAGAATTAATTGGTTTTGGTCACAAGTTCAAAAAAAAAGTGAGTGTAAAGTAATTTGTGTTTGTATATTTTTTTATTAAAGCAATTTTTTTTATCAAAAATATAGTTTGAAGAGTTTGAATCAATATTTCTTTTTAGTTACAAATTACCAACAAGGTCTTAATATATATGAAATCAAAAGCATAGTATATATTAAAGCATACCAAAGTAACAAATGATGAATTATTCGATAGAACCTAAGTTTACTTTTTAGATAGTATAATTCTTGATCATCATACTATAATTACTCACGGCTGGACCAGAGGACGACAACTTATGTTAAACAGTCAACCCAATAGTTTTGTGATTATTTGTCAAACAAAAACCACCCACTCTCCATTTTTCCAGAAATTTCAATAGTTGCATACCTCAAAAAATCTACATCTTCCATTCTACCATTTCTTCTAGTGAACAAATTAATAATTTGCTTCCTAGTGAAGAAATGGTTAAAAAAAGACTAGAATATGAACAAACACTTTGCTTCCTAGTGAGGACATGCTTTCTTAAGCCAAGCCTATAAAAGAGCCAACATCCAAAACCAAAATGAAAACCAAAACGATATTTTACTTAACTTGTGTTGTGGCCATCATTTTGGACTAATACCTGTGCTTTGTTATGTTATTTACATTATGTGTTACTCACTTACTTGTACTAGTCTTTGCTTTTCTTGCTGCAGAAGTTATGGTTCAATGTTCATTTTTTTTTTTTTTTTGGGATTCATGCACGGTTTCTTTGGCATTAAACATGTAGAAGCTAATTTTTTTCTGACGAGGTTAGTTCGATTTAGGTTGATTTACCGTGGTTTGAGTTCATTATCCATTGAAAAATGATATGTTATAAAAATATATTTGAAAAATATAAGAATCTTTAATGTTTAATTGACAGAATTGCACGCAACTATAATAATATACCAGAAATCTAAAACTTAGGTGAGGTTATTATCTTACTGCAAGGAAGGTTCTATTGGTTTTAATATTCCTAATTAAGAATGGCATAAGAGCTCTGACAATCCGAATTGTTTACCTGGTCATTGAGACAAAGATATTTAACAAATTGTAGGATAAAGTGATCTTAATTTGGTGTTTTAATTAAAATTTACCTACCTTCTATAGCCGCACTTTTTTAATAAATAAATGAAGCACCAGTTACACACTGTTTAATTGTTGGACCAATACTTCAAATTGAACGTGTTTGATGTCTTATATGTGTCGATGTTTAACACCGATACATGTTGTTACATTTTGTTACCTTTATCTTTTCAAGTGTTATCAATGTTGATGTGTCGGTGTTCTATGTTTTTTTTGTCTAGTAGTTTAGTGGGTGGAGCTCACACAATTAAATGTGGAAAAGTGGGGTGTCCGGGGTACGAACCCCGACACCTGTATAAATTATGAAATGTCCCTACCAACTGAGCTAAGCTCACGGAGACCTAAGTTATATCTTCATAACATTATAGAGAAACCAACGAGAAATTAACTTTTGGGTTGAGTTACAACTGGTTTGAGCTAATGGTTAAGAAGTTAGTGGTATAGAGTTTAAGTCATAAAAATGAGAGAAAAATCTGACAAAACAATTAATATACTAACATTTATTATTAAAAAAACGCAAAAATTAACCTTTTATTTGATATTTAAAAAAAATAAGAGTTTGTTAATATTATGGTATTATGCCTAGTAAAGCCAGTTTTTTTATATTGATTTAACTGTATATCTATAGTTTGACCATTATTATATGGTTGTTGTACTTGGTTGTCACTAGCTTTATTCCAAAAAAATCTACAGTACATAGGACTTCTAATTTGTTCTCTAATGTTCCAAACTTAATATTATCAATCAACATTTTGTGGCTTTTGGAATCTATTATGGTGCAAAAATATAAATGAGAGGAAGTCTTAGTTAGTTAGTTGGAGTATGAAGGTTGAAACATTCTATTCTAGCTATGGATGCTACTACATAAACGACAAATATGATACTATATCAGATCAAGTTGTAGAGGGAAGGCAAGATGATTTAGAATTAGCCGTTTAAGGATTCAAGGAGTCATAATATACATGAAGTGCTCAATTTTCTTGAAACGACAAATCAATAAAATGAAATGTAGCTGCTGTTGGACTATACATACATATATCAAATATCAAAAGTCAAGTTGCTTTTAAAATAAAATAAAATAAATAATCATTGGAGATCTCATCAACCAATCCCCGTGAAGGATCGACATGACACTGATACATAGACATTTGTAATAATTTAAAGAAAAGAAAGTGATTGCATATAACCTTGTGTATGGATTGTGTCAATGACTAGCACCCAACACATGTCTCATACTAGACATGTCTTTGATATGAAAGTTTTAAGAACAACTTTGAATTTTATTTTTGTCAGGAGCTAAATTGGACCGTGAAAAAATTATGAAGAACCAAAATGAATCTTTACTCCCAGCTTAAAATTATCTTAACTATTAATTTAAAATGGTACAACTGAGATCGAAAACTGTCTACATTGTTATTGCACCAAATCAACAAATGATGACACATTAGTGTTTGGACCAATATTCTAAGAATGGGGAACCATGATCAAGGATGAAGTTACCTGCAATAGTCAATCCCGATTGTTAAGTTGAGATCGAACGATTTAGTTTACAGAATAACAAAATTAGTTTAAGAATGAAGACCCAATTTAGTTCTTCACAATTTTCTTACGGTCTAAGTTATTGACAAAAATAAAACTCAAATCAGTCTCTAATATTTTTATACATAGGACAAATTGGTCCTGACTAATTTGTCTTTGATATAAAAGTTTTAGGAACAACTTTGAATTTTATTTTTTGTCAAAAACTAAATTGGGTCGCGAAAAAATTGTGAAGAACCAAATTGAGTCTTCACTCTTAACTTAAAATGATCTCGACTATTAATTTAAAATCGTATAATTGAGATCAAAATCTGCCTGACATAGTAAATGCACCAAATCCAAATCAACAAATGAGGACATTCACATTACCATCAACAACTAAAAAGAAGCTGCTGAAAATTATGTTTGACAAGGCTCATATAAAATATGAATAAAAAATGGCTAATTAGGAATACTATAACTAATCTTACAAGCCAGGAAAACCCTCCATATGGCAGCACACCAGAAATCCCCAACTTTCCTACATTATTTTTCTTCTTGTCTTCATCACTAACTATACAAATAGAAAGAGTCAAACTACCATACATTAAATTATACACCATGCCTCTCTCACAATTAGTTTATGCTATTTTAATATTAAAAAAATTACCTTATAGAAGCTCTTAGAGTAATCTAATTTCTGACACTAATCACAAAATGAATGATCCTAGATCAAAGTTGATGATATCTCCTGGTTTATTACCAACAGAATCATTACTAGATTCATTGATTCTAATATCCAATGAAGTTAGTTCAATGGAGAAATTTCCATTAATACAAATAAAAAATGTATCATCCATGATAAGAAGGATCAAGCTTCTTTCATCTTTGTTTGAAGAGATTCAAGAATCAGATACACCACTTCCACCTTCTTCAATCCTTTGCTTCATAGAAATTTTCTCTGTGATCACAAGAGTGAAGGTCTTGATTCAAGAATGCACAGATGGAAGCTCTCTTTGGAGTCTCATACAATTAGATTTCATTTCAAATCAATTTTTTGTGCTTGTAAAAGAAATGGGAAGAGCACTTGATATTCTTCCTCTAAATTTGCTTAATGTAGCACAAGATATAAAGGAGCAAGTTGATCTTTTGCATAAACAATCCAAGAGAGTTGAACTTGAATTATTCATTGATCCTAGAGAAGTTCAAAGAAGGGAAAATCTTTTCGAAGTAATGTCGAAAAATTGTTTACAAAACAAGAAGACCAACAATAACAAAGGGTTTATTGATTTTGTGAAAGTGGAAGAAATAATGAGTAGCATTGGTTTGAGAACTTTATCAGATTATGTTGAAGAAATATCAAAGTTAGAAGTTGAAGCTCAGAATCAAGCAGGAACAGGTGGACTAATTGTTGTCTCAAATATAAACAATCTCATGTCACTTGTTTCATATACCAAATCAATGGTATTTAGAAATGATGGAGAACCAGAAGAGTGTAAGCCAATATCTATGTTTTTATACAACAAAAGTAAAATACATGATAATGATATTTCTTCATCTTCTTTTTCTCAATCCATGATGACAGTTAATATTCCTGACGAATTTCGTTGTCCGATTTCGCTAGACCTAATGAGAGATCCTGTGATTGTTTCATCAGGACATACTTATGATAGAGTTTCAATTGCAGAATGGATAAACTCTGGTCACCACACTTGTCCTAAAAGTGGACAAAGACTAATTCACACTGCTCTAATACCAAACTATGCATTGAAGAGCCTTGTTCATCAATGGTGCTATGAAAACAATGTCAAAATGAATGAGGCAATCACAAAAAAGAACAATATTAGCAGCAATAGGCACAAGAATGAGAATGCTATTGATCACATTTCAGCAAACAAAGCATCAAAAGATGCTGTCAAAATGACAGCAGAATTTCTTGTTGGAAAATTAGCAACTGGTTCAACCGATATCCAAAGACAATCCGCGTACGAGATACGTCTGCTCGCGAAAACCGGTATGGATAACCGAAGAATCATAGCTGAGGTAGGTGCTATTCCGTTTCTAGTAACACTTTTAGTATCTAAAGATTCAAGAATTCAAGAGCATGTTGTGACTGCATTGTTCAACCTATCGATCTACGACAATAACAAGATTTTAATCATGGCGGCCGGAGCGATTGACAACATAGTCGAAGTACTCGAATTCGGAAAAACAATGGAAGCAAGAGAAAATGCAGCAGCAGCAATATATAGTTTATCTATGCTTGATGATTGTAAAGTGCAAATTGGAGCAAGTTCTAGGGCAATACCTGCATTAGTAGGACTATTAAAAGAAGGTACAATTATAGGTAAAAGAGATGCTGCAACTGCATTGTTTAATCTTGCAGTTTATAATCCTAATAAATTGAGTATTGTTAAAAGTGGAGCAGTTACTTTGCTTGTTGAGTTGTTGATGGATGATAAAGCCGGTATAACCGATGATTCATTGGTGGTGCTTGCCGTTCTTTTAGGTTGTTCTGAGGGGTTGGAAGAGATAAAGAATAGTAAAAGTTTGGTGCCTCTTCTTATTGATCTTTTGAGATTTGGTTCAGTTAAAGGGAAGGAAAATTCAATAACACTTTTACTTGGATTGTGTAAAGAAGAAGGGGAATTGGTTGCAATGAGACTTTTGGCAAATCCAAGGAGTATCCCTTCTCTTCAAAGTTTGGCTGCTGATGGTTCTTTGAGAGCTAGGAGAAAAGCTGATGCTTTGCTTAGGTTGCTTAATAGGTGTTGTTCTCAACCTCATCATTCTCTGTGAGGAGATTATGGTAGGGTGTGTGTAATGAGTATTGAGATGACATGGTGGATACAAAGGTGTATATTTTTGTGAATCTTATACATGAAAAAGTTGTGTTCATTTGTTGTTGTAGATTCTTTTTTAGGTTCAAAAGCATTTGAAGTTAAATTTTGTTGCTATATCTATTTTTGAGCTTATTAGATCATTGATGAAGTAGAGTTGGGATCAATAGAGCTCTCTTATCTCTCAACACCGCCGCCTATTACCCTCTCACTCTCACCCGTCCGTTTTCAGCTCCTTCTCCTCCTTCTGTTTCCCTGTTCTAATTCCCTCGTCGGAGCTTTTCATCTCTCCTCCCACATCCAAACACAACCGCCACCATGTAGATATCTGATGAGTAAAACCGCAAATGCACGGTTCTACCGAAGTAGTAAAAAGAGTATCGTTCCGACAGAGAATTATGAATTTAATTAACTTTTAACAATGATTAGAATGAAAATTTTAAAAGTTAAAAGGTTTGATTTTTAACGGTTGAAAAGAATAATAAAAAGCGCCTTGGGATTATTGGTTCATCTTGATGATGACAAACCCTTCGCAAACAAAACCCTAAACCTAAATTTTATATTGGACCTACTTTCTAAAGGCAAGTTTCTCTTAAGCGTATCAAAGTTTCTCTCGAAATCATTGAGTGTGTTCCTCTAGCAACCACGCCTATTCTCATGGTTGATTGCTATTAGAATCCGTGAAGAACGAAACTTTATTTGTCTCAAAGTTTGCTAGACTATTCTCATGTTTCGCAATCCTTGTCTAATTTCACTTGTTCTAATATCAACCCTCCGCTGTCACTTTATGAGTTGATATTTGTGATGATGAATTAACAAATACTAACTCTCCGCTGTCGCTTTATGGGTTTGGTATTTGTTAATTCATTATATAAACGGTGAAATTAGATTAGAAAGAAGATTTATATAAAATTAGGGTTCGACGCTTGGTTTGATTAGGATTAGGTCATTAGACTCATCCAACAATCTCGACAAGAAGAGTCTACTCACTCACGTTCATTGTAGACATAGAAGAGAAGAAGAAGAACATAAAATAACAATAAAATAAAGGTAAACTTTTATTCAAAGAAACAATTGTCACTTATTATTTCCAAGAACAAAAGATGGTTTTACAAACTAGATGATTGCTCTATTTATAGTCTAACATTGACTTGAGCCCCAAGAATTAAATCACTAAAGTGTTGCACAAGAAACAATGGGCTCTAGGTCAGAAATACTAAAATAGGCAGCGTTGTTGAAGAAGCAAAAACAGCAAAAGGGTAAAAGGGGCGCGCCATTTGTTATATTTTTGTACGAGATCTTCAAATTCTTTGCACAAGATATTTTTGTATGAGATCTTCATATTTTTGGCATGAATCAGCTCCAATTTCCCTTTCTTTTGCTCCAAGACTAAATCTTTTGAATATTCGTTCCTGAAATATAATAACTTGCAATTGAAGTAAAATAGTTCTAGAAGGAAATAAAAACATATTAAATCTAAATAAAATAGACTTAAATATTATATACAAAAAACTAATTAATGACTCATTATTGACTCATCAATATTCGTGCCGGTGGTGCGAACGGCGGTATACAGTCGTGTCACCACCTCCTTTCCCCTTTTTGGGGCTGTTAGAGCAACCATCAGCGTGTGCAACCGCCACGGTATGCTTCGTGATTCTTAAAACTACATGGCTAGCGCTCCTATTGCAGATCTGGATGATGGTCTGACTGTTGGAGGTGACGGTGGTTCTGTTATGTCTGTTTGATTTCGTTCGATTGAGAAAGATGTCAGAGCCACCTCCTACTGCGGTGGTTCTGGTTGGTGCAAAATCCGTTGGTTTTGGGTTCCGAAAGGTGGCTCCCGCGTGAGTTTTGGTTGGCTCACGGTTGGGGCTGCGACTCCGCTACTAGCACGTCGTTGTACGTCGGCCTCTTTGCGTCCCTCTACTTGGCTGATTGCTGGTTTTGTTGTTTTGATATCGGAGATCTTAAGCTCTGCTTCTGAGCCGCCGGTTGTCTAAACACAACTTTCGTGATTACTCATACTTAGACTCGAATTGTTTGACTAGAAATGGTTATGGAGACTTGCTGAGGTGGGGTCGACTCGGTGGGTGGTGGGTGAATCCTTTTTCGTGTTGGCGATCGGGTTCACTCACCGATTTGTTGAGCAGTCGTGTTAGATTAGACGTTTTCCTCTCCGGCGGTCAAGCTTCAATTTGGATTCCCAACCTATCGTCGTCGTCACCTTCAAAGTTGTCGCCATTCTTCAAGGTCTGATAAGGGATGAACTGATGTGTTGCTTGAGATGTTTCTGGATGGTGGTTTTCCTCCCCACACCGGAAGGAGGATCTTATTTGTATCTGCTTTGTGACTCGAAAGAGTGTTTAACTTATTTTAATATTTAAATATAATTCTATTTTAGCAATGATCTAAAATATAATTACCAATTGGCAGTCACATATTATATAAAAAAAATTAAATTTACTTTTTTTTTTTGTAAAGAAAAATTAAATTTACTGATTAGTGATAAATAACTATCTTGTTATATCTTCCATGACACTATTTTTTTTTAAAGACTTCCATGACACTATTTAATTCTCATAAAATCCAAAACAAAATATATAGATGTTGACAGCTTATTTTCAGAATGGGGACCCAGTAAATTCTCACCAAATACAAAAACTCATTATATGATAAAAACCAAATCAAAATGATAAACCAAATATCATATATGACAATAAATATATGAATCAACTTACAATAATTCTTCAAATCAAATATGACCAGATTTTGAAACTTTGTTAATTGAAGTAAGTTGAAAATTGAAAGCTATGTTAAACTAGTCTAAAACTTCTTTGTGAAATTTATGGCAACTAATGCAAGGTTGGTTCTTCATTGCAAGCAACCGATCATGAACAAAAAATATGAACACCACATGTATATATGACATAGTAATATAGAACAAGAACAAAGTGCTCATAGAGAACACACTTCGTTGACAAAACACACCAAACACATGAAAACGAGACGAAAATTGTAAAGCAATTACTTGAGTAAAATATGAAGATGATAAAACATATTACAAAATATCCAAAAAAATTAAAATCAAACAAATTGAAAGAATAATATTGAAAATATGTTTGTTTTAATTTTTTGAAGACATTTTCTTAGGGGACATTTCTGAAAAAAGTTGAAAATTAAAACAAAAAATTGACGTATCCAAAGGTTGATAAATAATGTTTTGATTCATGTAGCGTATGTCTTTGCAAGCTAACCATCTACTCTATGTGTCTATCGTATGGAAACTGATTCAAGATACACCCAAAATCATGGGATCCAGGTTCATATCATTAAGTGGCCATATTCTGGATTTGGAAGATACGTTTCAAATTAATGATAGCAATAACTCAAGAGATGCGGCCTTTAATTGCAGACTGTTATGCATAACGAGTAAAGGAAAGATTATGATTATGGAAAAATAAGGGGAAAAGAGTAAGAACTAAAGGAGGTTTGACTGGGCCTCGGGAAAGTTGGTGTAATTAATCAAAAAACTTATGAAAGATAACAAACTATCCAAGTGTGTGTACGCGCGCGCGAGCGTGCGTGTATTACTTAGTATTTTTTTTTTTTAAAGATTTTATATACATTCATAACTTTATCCTCCTTCCATTATAAATTATAAAAACAATTATTTTCTTTGTATTAAAATTATAAGAAAAAAGATAATTGTTTATCCTATTTAATCATGTTGTTTAAAAAAAAACTTCTTTCTCAATTGTTTTTTACTTATTATGATAAAATTATATATGCAAATTGTATTCAACTTACGCTCACTCCGATTTTCTCTTATAACCATTACAATTACACCGAATAACCGTTTTTTTGCAACTTTTCAATGTATACCATATTTAATAACCCTTTATCTTCTATTTCTAATTCCAGCTTTTCAACACTCTGTTCTAATTCAGTTTGATTCAGAATCAAATCCGTTGCCATTTTAGGTCTTTTCTTCTAACCTTAAACTTTCTTTTTCAATCTTTATTTGTCCTATTGCTTGCTTATTAAATAGATTGTAGTTCGTTTCATTACAATGTCAAATCACATGAACCAACAAAACAGAGCAACAAAAAATGAAAGGAATTGTGCTTATTTTCCTCCTCCTCATTCCCATATTCCATCAATCTATATCCACTCAAACATTCCCCACGCTACCCTAAGATTTCCAACCACCACCACCATCTCAAATTTCAAAATGCAAATGCGAGGTAGCTACTTTCTTGAAATTACTGTGATCCAGGGACTATCCTGGTCAGCTTGATCACTATAATTCATGGAATTTATTGGCTCTGCTTATTGTTCAGGGAGAAGAAAAGGAGTACAAACATTACAATATCCGGTCGGATTTCGATAAAGGTTGAAGGAGGTGGAGATGCTTCTAACATGGAAAGAAATGGAGAAGGGGTTGGAACCATATGGAGAAGAGGAATGGAACATGGAAGAAGAAGGAGGTGGAGAAGGTTCTGATATGGAAGAATATGATTTCGAGGATGAATAATGTATAATGATGATGAGGGGATGTGAGTGTATATTTTAACATAAGAATGGAGAAGAGGGGGAGGAGAGTGTATATTTTAATATAACATGGGAGAAGATTGTAATTCAAGCATCTTTGATAGGAGAGTGTAATTTTCTCAAAATAGTAATAAATTGTTCACCAATTGTACGTTCAAAATAATGCGTGAAACTCCAATTATATGTTCATAGGAGAAAACTATTTTGGAGAGCTTATAGAAATAACTTGATAACAACTTACATACATGTTATAAGTTGTTTTCATAAGCTCTACGGAACAGTTTTTATAAATGCTTATGCTTGTAAATAAGTTCAAAATTCAAATGTGCTTATCCAAACAGGCCCTAAGAGTGTGTTTGGATGAGGTAATTGAGAAATTTTAAAGAATTTAGAATTCTAGGCAATTTAAATGATTCAATTAAATTACTTTCATTTCTTAATACTTTTGTTTGAATGGAGTAATAAAAATTTAATTAACATCATTTTTGGACAACTATTATATATTTTAATTTTTTGGGGCCAAATTCCAAAATTGAAATTAGGGTCAATTGGTAAATTAAAAAAATTACAGGGGTCAAATTATAATTTTTTAAAATTTTGAGTGGACAATTTGCAATATTTTTGAAATTTATTGGGGTCAAATTGAAAATTTTGGAAACCAAAATGCAAAATTTGAAAAATTATAACAATGAATTTTTTTGAAATTCTTAACTTTTAGATGTCATTTCAAATTCTCTAAATTTGACTTGAATAAAATACTTCATAAATTTCTATCATTTTGAAAATTCTTCAATTTTTTATCAAAACAATGAAATTCACTTAAAATATTTGAATTCCTTTAAAACATTACATTCTCTCAAAACATTTCCTCATCCAAACACACTCTAATAAATCAATTAGGTCTAGTGATTGCAAGAGAAACTAGTGAACTACGAAGTTAATCTCAAGTTAATTAAGGAAAATCCACCATGAATTTCATGATGGTAATTTCGAAACATCTCATCTCATAATTGAAATGCATGGAATGATATGTGTTCCCAACATTCTTCCTCATCGGTAAAAATGAATTTGCTTTTCAATTTCTGCTTTGTTTGTTTCTCTCTTCACTTTACAAGTTCATTTCATAATGATGAATTAGGCTTAATATAAAAACTTACGAGTTTCTTTCAAAAAAAAAAAAAAAAAAAAACTAAAAAAAAAAAAAAAAAAAAAAAAAAAAAAAAAAAAATTTTTTATTTTTTAATAAAAAAAAAACAAAAACAAAAAAAAAAAAAAACAAAA
>Ga0228710_1011482_pt1 | contig 11418 bp, 7 predicted proteins | sample MedpolnodulmetaG_FD_177995 | JGI IMG/M metagenome (GOLD analysis project Ga0228710, IMG submission 177995) | Root nodule microbial communities from Medicago polymorpha collected in Santa Monica, California, United States - pink nodules | ecosystem: Host-associated > Plants > Roots > Nodule... | reverse complement strand
AAAAAAAAAATTCTTTCAAAAAAAAAAAAAAAAAAAAAAAAAAAAAAAAAGATACGCCAGTGCTCTTTATAGAGGACAAATGCATAAAGTAAGCAAGCTAACGACATTACAATCAGTTAGTTAGAACTAACTATAACAGAATCAACTAACTGAAGTAACTAATAGAGAACCTACTAGCAGCAGCTAGAAGGTACTGAACAAGCTAGATAGCCCTGCTAAAACAAATAATATTTTCTGACATCGCGACGGATATTGAAAAATAGTTTCAACACCCTCAGAAAAATAGTACCATGTCTAGCATGTAAAGGAGATCAAGCTTATCAAAAAAAAAAGGGAGTTCAAAACCTTCTAAGAAAGAAAAAAGACATTGAACACCAAAAACTAAGAAGAAACAAAAAGCGAATGAATTCACCCAAATATCCACATGCACTACATCTTAAACCTACCCAACAACTATCACAGGTTTCTAAAGGAGTCAACTTTAACAATATTTCACATATAACAAAAGAAGCTTTGCATATATGATTCACAATTAAGGAAATGTTTTTCATTAAGAGATTAAATTATCCTCCTCTCAAAAAAAGTGATATGAAATTATCCTTTCAACTAAATGATTGCCACTAAAACCTAACAAACAGAATATTCTTTCATTCAACTTTGAGAATCTAAGAAATTAAGCATGTAAATACGATGACAAACATAATGAAATACCTGTAATGCTGCTTCATAAATTAGTCTCTCATCAGTTTCAGGAGCCCTTTCATCACCTGCTCCAGAACGGTATGCAGATTCACTAGAACCAGCAAATGGTGGAGTTATAGCCTTTCCAAGCATCAAAGATGGAGGAAGAGCCCTTGTCCCACCATTCTGATTCGTGAAACGATCTCCATCATTGCCTCTGCCGTCACGAAAAAAGCCCTTCTCACCGGATGAGCTAGGTCCTACTCCATGGTGACGACTCTTGTATGCATCATGCAGCTGACTGTTGCTTAAGTTACTTAATCTGTTATTGGGTGCAAATGACGAAGGTGGAAGAGCCCTTGAGGCAGATGATTGAAAAGATGGTGGAAGGGTCCTGTTGAAAGCTTGTTGAGATGACATTTTCTCATAACCGGCACCATTGGAATTAGAAATTCGGGAATTTACTGTCTGATGCTGACTTGTGCTTCCATTGCTCGGACCAGGTTGATTATTGGGCTTAACTTGTGAATGATTAAAAACGTTAGACGAGCTCGCGTTTGAACTTTTTACCCTTCTTGAATCTGCGCATAACATAACATGTATGATGATTACTGATTTATAAAGAAATTTCATTACAGGATATCTTGGATAAAAATCTTCCACCTGAATTCCTTTCAGAAGCGGCCCATATTGGGGGAATCCTCCTAGGATCTACAATTTCCTCCAACTCATCATCCGACGAACTAATATATATACACTGATCCATGTAATCTAGATAACGATTTTCCCTTTCGTTGGCCAACCTAGAAATAGAACCATCAAATGCAGAGCCAACCTGTAGTAAAAAAGTATCATGAACATTTTGTTACATATGACATTAAAACAAAAACCTTCACTAAATGAAAATGGTGTCACTCACCACTTTTGTGTAAGGTTTTGAAATTAAACCAGAAACCCAACCACCTACAAGAGCACATAGTCTCCAAGTTGAGTCGATAATGTTGTCCACATTATCAAGCATTGGCTTGAAAGCTGAGCCGCATTCCAGTTTTCTTAACAAACAACCTATTTACTGAATGGAGGAAATGCTTTTGTTTTCCCCCTTTTTGAAGGTTAAAATTTACACTGCAAAAATTAAAAACATCAAAATCATGAGTATAACCTGAAGCGCATCAAAAGAAAACGGCCTTTATCTTGTAGCACTCCAAGCCACAATTCTCAAATACGTACACCAAAAGGATTCATTATAGACATTAAAAAATCTGGTCAACAATCTCATTATTCCTTTTCCATAGAAATATAACCAATATAAAGTTAAAGGGACATAGAAGGGAAGAAGTATAACGCACACAAATACCAATAAAATGTTGTTGCAACCCAAGGTGATTATAATTGAAATTTTACTAAGAATTGGGGATGGAATATAAATCCTACCATGAATTGCAATATTATAAATCCTACCCATGGAAGAATACTTTCTAGATTTCTTTAATTTGTGTACAAAGAGTTTGGGCCATACAGCCCAATGCCTCCACCGGCTAAAAAGAAGAAAAAGCAGCATTGAATTGATTTGGGCCCAAACAGGCCGATTTTGATTTCTCTAAAACCCTAGTCGCCCCACTCTCTCTTCCCTTTCTCCCCCGTCTGCTCACCGTCTCAAAAAATGAGCACCTTTGCTCTCCTTTTCACCATCACAAACAAACGCGCGCGCGCGCACACACACACACAGACTTCTGCACGACACGGGAGAAGAAAAAGTAGACCTTAGATAGACAGAACTTGCTCACAGGGGTAGCAAAAGAGAGAAGAAGAAACTCTGAATAGGGTTCGTCGTGCAACCTAGCCAGCAAACTGGTTGCAACTCTGAGACACTGAAATGCCAACGAATTGAAGATTTCACCAATATTTCGATTCACCCCGGCAATTTCACCAATTCAACATGGGAAACAATTTTGTTTGGAATTGGATAGCTCAGGGAAAAATAAATCATAAAGTAGCCAATTTTGCAAGGTAAATCGCGAATTTTTTATTACCTTACTGCTACCCTCAGAACTAGTCAAGTGCTGGGTCAGACATTTCCTCTTATGAAATTATTTTCCATGTGGAAACAATGATGATTTTGCTGACCAAAAGAGAACAACAACAACAACCAAGACTTTTTTTAACAAGGTCGGGTCATCTACATGAATCTGACAAAAATCTGTGGTGTTTTTACAGATCTTCTCCACACATAATCAAGTCATTTATGACAAGAATCTACCATCTTTCGGGAGAACCCGAATTCAATTCCTAGGTGGAACAATTAGTGTTCAGGTTTTACATACCACCCGACTAAACTCCAAATTACGAGGGAGCCCCTTCCCCAAGGAAGGAGAGGGTTAACCCCCAAAAAAAAAAAAAAAATCATACTTGTCGTAGACTGATAGGCTCGAGCCACCCATTCTCCTTTTCCTAATGTGTATGCTATCTGCACTTTTACAACCCAATCTAATAAAAACCCTATCCAACCAACTAAATTTTTAATCCACATATTTAAACAACTATTGAAAACCCTAGTAAACTTTCCCCCAAGTAATGAGAAAAACACATAAAAAGAGTAACTTGAACAATATTAAAATCAGGGTACCTAATAATGCAGCCAAAAACCCTCATAGATACAAACCCAATACCCCCATAATCAATCAATCAATCCTTGCAAAATTGCATGACCCATTAAACAGTTTAAAAATGCATGTTGAAGAAATTTCATATTACAATGAAAATGAGAATTTCAAACAAAGCAGATCAGAGTGAAATTGAACCTGAAAGGAAAGAATTGAGGCGGGAATCAAGGAAATCGGAGTGAATAGGGTTTGAACTAGCGAAATGTGTGAAAAAGGTTTGATCTTTGGAGAGGAAATTGAAGGATGAGAGAGAGACTAGGGTTCTACTTCAAAACGCAGTAACGGAAGCGTAAAAAAGAATCAAAACGACATAGATAGGTTTTGTTTGAATTTCACATACCTAAAAACTGTGTTGTGCTGTGAAGAACACGAAATTAAATGAGAGAAATTTAAGGTTACACGACTCGTACTTACTACTACTGAGTCAGCCCACTTTTCTTTTTCTTCTGTTTTTATTGATATTTCAATTTTGTTAATATTATATTTTTAATTTATGGATATGTACTAACTCTGTCTTCCAATAAAAATCCATTATTTGATATTTCCATTTGAGTAAATATCAAATATTGTAACGGTTTGTCAAAAATAACAGTCAAATTCACGATTTATATTAGATTAGGTGAGATGTCCATAAAAAATAAACAATTTTGGTATTTATCGGTTGAGTTACTCCAAATGTATGTATACAAATATCTTCAATATGGAGTTCTTTTTTTAAATTAATATGTAGGATCTTGAAATTAATATGTAGGATTTTGAAATTATAAGTAAAAATTGATTTTTTAGATTTATTGAATAATTAATGTGTTTGATTGATGATAAAGATTAAATGCATTAATTAATCAATAATTTTTTTTAAATGGTTTTTTGTTTATAATAATAATTAACACACATACTACCATTCGAGATTATGCTCAAGGGGACAATGCATGATATTGTGAGGTCTGGTGTTCAAACTCCAGCCGCTAAAAAAATATATATTATGTTCACGGAAAGAGGTAAAAATTATATTTACATGAGATATAATTTACTTTTCAACTATTGTATATGGGAATTGGTAAAGATATATATTATTGTAAAAAATGGTTTAATTAATGTGCAAGTCCCTAAACTAATTAGAAATTTTTAAATAGGCCCTTAAATTTTATTTTATTTTAATAAATCAAAATGTGACATATTGTTATTGGAAAAATTATGCTCTTATACAAGGTGTGCAAGAAAGACAAAGCAGAATTACAACAACAACATCCTTAAGTAAACATAGAAAAATAAAACAACTTATATATAAGTAAACAAAGGGTTGCTTCCATCATATATGATAACCAAAAGAAAAACTAGCATTACGAGCTTAAACCACCAAAAGAAAGAAACTTTTACTTTTTTTAATAGTTGCGTAATCCAGTTTGGCTTTGTTATTGAAAAGCCAGTGATTTTTTTCATTCTACAACACCCACACACAACATAGGCCCCTAAATTAAAAAAAGTTGATGGCAAATCCTTAAGTTATTTTAATTAGGTACTTCCATTAAAGAAGTCAACAAGAGCTTGCTTATTCTCATGAGTCATGTTATATGTCCAACTATATGAAGTCGGTTAAAGAAGGCTAAATAATATGACTGTGCCAGTGGATCCAATCCAGGACTGATAATACACATGACATGTAGACACATAGTAGTATGAAGTAGTGCTTAAAATATCATTTGCTTAACATTAGTGTTTGTCCCAGGATATAAACAGTTAAGAAGAGGAGCTTGTGAATTATTCCATGCTCAACGTGATCAGGAACCGTTTTGGTAAACCACATTGGACGAAGACATAGTGTCTTTCAATTAAATTTTAACAAGACATAGTTGCATGTTGTGAGGTTAATGCAGTTATGCAAATTTAGATGCTACTTCATAGTTTAGGGACCTACAAGTTAATTAAAACTTTTTTTAAAAAAAAAAGCTAATTAAAACTTTAAAATATATGCTACATAATCTCGATTGGGAGTATATATTCCGTCCATTTAAATTTTTATTTTTATTACTGTATTTTAATTATAATTTAATTCAAATTAGTTTAGATTTGATTTTTATGATTGACTTAAATGTTTGACAATATTTGATTTAAAATTAAATGTCCACGTGAGCTTAACTCAGTTGGTAAAGACATTGCATAATATATGCAAGGTCCGGGGTTCGAACCTCGGACACAAAAAAAAAATTAGGTTGTTAAATTACTCTTTGATGTAGGTTGTTAAATTACTTCTTAATCTAAATTAACAACCTACACTCATTTCGTTTTGACTAAATAACCACATTCTACTATTTTGAACTAGTACTACCTAAAGGTTAATTTCGTAAATCTATTTTTAGACATAAGAAATTGTTTTCTTAATTTTTAGAAAAGGTTTCCGCCCAAAGAAAGACAAAATAAAGGCTGCACTCATTTCGTTTTGACAAAACAACCACATTCTAATTCTACTATTTTGAACTAGTACTACCTAAAGGTTAATTTTGTTAATTGCTTTTTAGACATAAGAAATTGTTTTCTTAATTTTTAGAAAATGTTTCGGCGCAATGAGAGACAAAATAAACGCCGACTTTAAACTTTTTTTCAGTTAATGGTTGATCATTTATCGTTTTTGACGTAATTTTTTTTTATCTATTGTTACTGTTCTATTTGATGAATTTGTGTTAGGATAATGCAAATTATATCTACTGACGATGATTCTTCAACACCCTTTTTTGTTTCATAAGTAGGACAGGGCTTTTTTTTTTCAAAGTAGGACAAGGCTTAGTACCATTATCAATTGAAAAATCACCGATAAAAAAAATTAATCCACAATTGAAAAAAAAGCTACACCACAAAAAAAAAATATGTTTTTAAGTTACTGTCTCATCTCATTATTAAGCCACACCGATAAAAATAAAAATAAAAAAGTAAGCTACAGCCTAAAAGCATGAATGGAAGTTGCAAAAAACGGTTGAGATTATTTTGTATGTATTTCTGTTTTTCAAAAAAGTTTTATATTAAAAAGTGTAAATTACATAAATAGCCATTTTTAAGTACTGCTTTAAAATTTGTCAAAAAAATGAAAGTACTGCTTTAAAAGAAAGATTTATGGTGTGTTTGTTTTGGCGGTAGCTTGACGCAGCCATGCGGTGAGCAAGAAGCTAGAATATCCAACTTCACAAAATTGCGACAGAACTAGCATTGGGACGCAATATTTGCAAGTCTAACGCGGAACCAAACACTAGCTTAGTGTTTTAGTCCAAATGAGTATTGATTGCTAATTTACTTCTTAATAATTTTATGTAAGTTTAATTTTATGTAAATTAAATTTATTTGAGTTGTTTTGATGGTGTTGGCGTGGGATATCAGAATGTGTTCTTCTTAAAGCGTCGTGTTCGATTCTTCTCGATACCAATTTAAATTGATTAATTTAATTTCTTAAAAAAAAAGGGGTGGAAATTAGCAATGGAGATTATTATGTTGAGGAAAAGAGGTAAAATAACTTTTTAAAGTAATTATGTGTTTACCCAAGTAATTGAACTATGGTAAAGGATTTTGGGTTTAAATTCTAATTAGAACAACAAAAACAAAATTACAGATATGTGTTGAATCACATCTTATCTACCTATGGCTTGGTTTCTGATCGGAAGGAGGGATAGCTTCCTAATGCATAGGCAACTTTGCCAAATGTTGGCCTTTTGTCAGGGACATATCAAACTATTTCTTTTTTTGGTTGGTAATTATGCATTGTTGTCGGTGGTAGTAGACTATGCAAAGAAGTCTCGTATAGCCCATTTTTTATAGTTGTTTTTTAAAAAAAATATTTTTTTTAACAAAATAATCATTTTTAAGAATGTTGCATCTGTTTGTTACCGTTTTTAAAAAAAATCAGAATCTAAAAACAACTTCAAATGAGAAGTTGTTAAGAGCATATTCTCAAAAAATAGATTTTTTTAGAGAAGAAAGAAAATATGATTTAAAAGATTGAACTAATTTTGTATAAAAAAAAATACCTTTTATAAAGTTGTATTCAAACAAACTAAATTATTTCTTTTAAAAAATGATTTTTATTACGGTAAACAAACACAAAAATAAATTTTGATTTTTCATAAAATCTCTAAAATATAACCTCTAAATTATTTTATGTTAAAATCACTTTTATTTCACGACATGTATCTCTCAATTTTGGTTCAAATAGAATTGAGTATATGCAGTCACCTAAGACTTAAGAGGATTGTCTTTTGGTCTAAACCCCTTGATTGGATTGTTGTTTTGAATGTGAATGGTAGTGTTTTCTTTAGCGTCGTTGGTGTTGTGCAGGTTTCAACGGCGAAGCAAGCAAAATTTCTACGAGGTGACCATATATAAAGCAAAATAAAATATCTTTTAAGATTGATAGTAGTTTTACCCACTACTAGAAAAAGCAAAATTAGAGAGGGAAATTAGTGACGGAAAAAATGAAATTCCTCACAAATTCCTTGGTCGCAAAATTTAGTGATGGAATTAGAGAGGGATTTCACATTTTCCCTCACTAAATATCCCTCACTAATTTTTGTTTTTTTAGTAGTGACCAATAAGAAAAGACAAAAAAAAACAAATCACAACAATTATTACTTATATAAAATGTAATTCATAAAGTACACTTAAAGCAACAAGAATGGATTGTAAAGAGTTATAATTTATTAATTACTTATTTTTTAACTTAAAAAAAAAAAGAAGCAAAGTGTTCAAAAGGGTTAAATATTTTTTTTACAATAATAAAGAGTTAATAAAGCATTGTTTCCATTCTTTTTTCCAATCTAGTAATAAATTAATGATACATAAAAAATGGGGTGGGGTGCGCCTATATGAAATATGTTTGGACTAATAATAATAGATATTTGTTGTTCTCATGTTTTTTTTTTTTTAAAATCAAAGATTATTATTATTTTTTGGGTGTTAAACCTCTGATTTTTAGGAGACAGGATCAAATAATCCAAAGTTCGATTGAAAAGTAAGTAAAATCAACAAAAAAATATCTACCTAAAATCAAAATTGGGGTAGTCAACTTTATATTATTAGAGTTAGCGAAATGCAAAAATACACCTACTTATTCAATAATTTTTTCTCATTGGGGTAGCTGCAACCACCCCTTAAGATCTAAAGCATTCGCCCCTGGCGGGTTTTGAGGTCTCATCCGTGATCACCATGGAGACTTTATGCGTGGTTGTTATGGTAGTAATGGTGGTGACTCGTCTATTATTATTAACAGAGATTTTGACCCTCTTACATGGACTTCAGTTATATTGGGATTTTGGTTATAGGAAGGTTGCTTGCGTCCCAAACTTAACTCATCTGATTGATCTTGTTAAGAGTAATATAAACATATAACATTAGTTTCATTTCAGCCATAGTCTTATTGAAGTGGTCTAACTAATATTTGTTCGTCCATTTGAATGATTTCACATTCAATTTTATGTGTCGATAAAAAAAGTTGTCACCCTTCCTTAAAAAAAAATGCTGTCACTCTACCGCTTTTGACCAAAAACGTTTTGAAAGGGGAGGATCAAAATTCGCGAACCAATAAAAATAGAAGATAAAAACAATCAAGCAAAAAAACATAAAAAGAAATGGTTTGATTAAAAATGTTATTTTTAACACAAAACTGACACAACGTTTTCCTAAAAAAAAAAAAAAACTGACACAACGTTGTATATTTTACGATTTCGATTTTTTTATTAACTTATAAAAAAAATTCAATCAAATCAACATTAATGTATGCTTGTTTTAATTTTAATTAATCGTATTATGATGCTCGTACATGATTGGTTCTATGAAGGCCAGAGATTCGGGTGCGGTACAATACTATACCGTTATACAGATACGTGAAATTTTTAAAATTTAGAATATGATACGGCTAAAATATGTTAACAAAATTTTTATATTAGAATTTATATACATGTAAAATACTTGTAAAAAACTAACATTGGTTACTCTTCATTATATATTATTATAAAAGTGACAATTTTTAAAAATAATAATACGGGTGATCAATATAAAAAATGTAAAGTTTTCTTATAAACCATATTATTATATTTACTTTCATTTGTTGGAATGTCAACAGAAACATCATTAAAAGAACTCAAAACAAATTCTATATAATGTTTATTAATTGTATCTCCTCTTTCTTGTTACATTCATCCACAGTAAGTATGATTTTTTGTGGTTCATCGAGAAACAATTCTACTTATGCATATCTCTAGTTAATTCTAAAGATGTAGAATTGATTTTAATATGTTTGGTTGTTGTCGGATAGAATTAATTCTATTTAAAGTTATGATTTGTAGCTTTTGATTCTAAAATTAATTTTAACACATAAATTTAAAATCTAGCTCATTTTTACACAAATATATCTGAACACGAATATTTTTTTTGTTAGAGTCAACTTTAATCAAAAACAATTCTTTCTACTGCACACCAAACACACTTTATGTCAAGTTTTGTTTTTATATCTAAATAAATTTAAACACCATTGATTTAATTCAACATAGCAATAGAGCATACGTACCAATTTAAAAGGACGAGCAGTCTTGCACATATAAGATCACTGCGTCCAATCATCCATCCATCACAATTCACAAGTCAATAACACATCTTTCAAATGGATTTTGTGGGCAAATGATATCAATCCCCAGCGTAATTTTAGGCCTCTCTAGTTGGAAAATATAACACACCCTTTCGTGTTTTTTAGATTAGGGAAATGTAAAAGTACATATTAGTATTTTTTTTTAAGAGGTTAAAATGGAATATATTATCCAACTCAAAGTGTTCTTCCTAGCATAAAGTGTGCCAAAAAAAGAACAAAGTCACAACCATATGAACAAAGGAAAAGAAACAAACAAATAAAAATAAATTTACAAAGAAAGAAAAAGCATTAACCAATGCCCAACATATTGAACAGACTAAGCCACCAAGCATGGTAGTTGAAAGCGATATTTGGAATTTTCACCTTCAACCACACATAAGTAAAAGACTTAATTTTGTCAACAATTTGATATGTTGAACATTCTTTTCCTTTAAAAATCCTGTTATTTCTTTCCTTCCAAATTTCTCACACCGTCACATACCAAATCAACTGCATAATAGACAGTCGCCTCTTGGAACAAAAGCCACCAACAAAGGCAAACTGGTTGAGGTAATCCGCCGGCATATTAGGGATGACCGAGCAGACACCCAACCAAAGATGAATAAAGTGCCAAATTTTCCCAAAGAATTGACAATGTAAAAATAGATGAGGGGAAGTTTCCATCAAACCACAACCACCCACACACCAGCCATCATGTGGACCTATAATTTCATGACGAAGATAGTTATCTTTAGTCGGCAACCTGTCACGAATCAGACGCCAAGAAAAAAGAACGACCTTAAGAGGGATATCCTTATGTCAAAGATCCTTCGGAGAAACTGTAGCGAACGTGTTATGCTGATCAACCAGAAGTTTATAAGCACTCCTAACAGTAAAAGCAGTACTCAATTCCAAACGTCACAGCCACCTGTCCTCTTTATCAACCTGCAAATTCACATTGTGAAGTAATAAACAGAGTTCCCCTAACAGCTCCTCCTCCCACACAAACAACCCCCGCCTCCACATCCACGCCTCTCCACCCTCCCCCCAACCCAACTGACTCATAACAAACACAGACGCCTCTTTATACAACGACAAATCAAACAGTCTGCTTAACTTGTCCCTAAAAGCCACTCCACCAACCCAGACATCTGACCAAAACAATGTTGATCTACCATCTCCCACCACCCGACTGACATGATTACTAAACCACTCCTCCCTACGAAAAGCAGCGATAACATGCCACTAGTAGGAAGCATCGCGCCCTCCATCTGACACATAGCCTCCTTCCACTCCATATCGGGCCGACAACACCCTACACCGCAAACTCTCTCTAACTATCAACAATCTTCAGCACCACTTTCCCAACAACGCGTTATTAAACTCCCTAATTCTCCTTACCACCAACCTCCTTACTCGAACAAACTGAATTCCAGTCAACCCAACATATTTTCCTATGGTCCTCCCCCCCCC
>Ga0228710_1011480_pt1 | contig 11419 bp, 3 predicted proteins | sample MedpolnodulmetaG_FD_177995 | JGI IMG/M metagenome (GOLD analysis project Ga0228710, IMG submission 177995) | Root nodule microbial communities from Medicago polymorpha collected in Santa Monica, California, United States - pink nodules | ecosystem: Host-associated > Plants > Roots > Nodule... | reverse complement strand
ATACAAGGAATTCAAGTGTAAGAGCTCCAAATCTTAAAAAAAAAAAAAAAGATTTTTATTGTAGTAAACAAACAGAAATAGCTTTAGATTTTTTTAAAAATCTCTAAAAAAATCTCTAGATTCTTTTAACTCAAATTCTATTTTTTTTAAGTTGAAACAAACACACCCTTTATTTATCTTTTGATCATTTTTTTTAATATAATTTATATTTTGATCGTTGAAATATATAAAATTGTGAGTTTCTTATTTAAGAGTTAGAAAATAAGGTCTTTCTTACTTTTTGAGCCACCTATAATTGTAATCCTCCATTTTTTTTAAACTATAACATAGGAATATATCTGCATAAAAAGAAAAAAAAATGCAAGAATACATCTTGCAAAAATTACCCTAAATTATAATAGAGGTGAAATGGTGGGAGAGGATTTGAAGGAAGAGGGGAGTTTTGTGATGAAGGATGGCATAATTGGGAAGAGGGAAAGAAGAAGAAAAATATATTTCGTGTGATGAGTGCACCATGAGATCCTATAGAATCCTTTATGTTAGAAAATAACAGGGTTGAAGAAGAAAATAAGCACCAACGTCTTAGTACAACCACACTTTGACAAAGCAAATATTTAAACTAAGTCAGATATAAGCTTAAAGTGCTATTGACCAATGCATCTAAAAACAAAGAACATAGGTTCAATATGTAGTCTTGGTCTTCCCCTTGCTTCACCAAACTAAGCGATGTGGGACTTCTCCAATAACTAATATTTTTTAACCTCCTTCTTTATTCAAGAAACTTGACAATCAAACTCAACAATCTCCACCTTGATTGTAAGAGTTTCATATTCTGCTTCCATTGTCTATACCGACAATCATACTCCACCATAAAGAGTATACTTCACTTGAAACTGAACTATTCCAAGAATTTTTTCACGTCGAAACCTTGCTAAAATATTATGGTGCAACTCTCATGTTGGCTTTCAGGAAGTTCTTCAGCCATCGGCATATCCCACCACACACCTTGCATCAATGTCAACCAATACCCGTGTGTTGTTATGAATCCACTAGAAATAACTTGTCCTTTTGCATGGTATAGTGGAAATACCATAAGGACACACTTTATCTTCTAGATAAGATCACCATCATCTCCCAAAATAAGGGAGACATTGCTAGCACTAGCCTAAGGGTCTTTTTTAGGTACTTCTCCACCTAGACAATTTCTCTTTAAATGTCCATACACTCCACACGTCAGCAGCTTGTGTAATCCTGAGTGTATCAACACATCCTTGACTTGTACTTTCCACAAGCCAAAGTTGATATTTCCATCAAGCTTCTCTATGTCAAACTTCACTGCACTTGAATAAGACATAACAGTTGCACAACACCACCCTTCTTCAGCAGCTTTCACAATATCACACTTCTTTTTTCTGATGTGGAAGATCAGACAATGCTGCAACCACATAGCATACTAAGAATTGTGATATCTCACGGAACCGAAGCTCTTATACCACTGTTAGGAAATAACATGGCTGAAGAAGAAAAAATAAGCACAGTCACAACACAAGAATATAACGTGGAAACTCCAAAGTCGGAGGAAAAAACCACGATCATTGTCTAAACCGACAACCAAAGACTTCTCTCACTCTCACCCCAATGCCCCACTTCAATCACACTCTCACAAAACAAATATTTAAACTAAGTCAAATATAAGTTTAAGGTGTTATTGACTGGTGCATCTAAAAACAAATAACCTAGGTTCAATATGTAGCCTTGGTCTTCCCCTTGCTTCACCAAACTAAGCAATGTGGGACTTCTCCAATAACTAATATTTTTTAACCTCATTCTTTATTCAAAAAAACTTGACAATCAAACCCAACAACCTCCACCTTGATTGTAAGAGTTTCATATTCTGCTTCCATTGTTTATACCGACAATCATACTCCACCATAAAGAGTATACTTCACTTGAAACTGAACCATTCCAAGAATTTCTTCATGTTGAAACTTTACTGAAAGATTATGGTGCAACTCCCATGTTGACTTTCAGGAAGTTCTTCAGCCATCAGCATATCTCACCACACACCTTGCATCAATGCCAACCAATGTCTGTGTGTTGTTCTACACTAGGATCTCACTCAAGTGTGAATCACTCATATCACTAGCATGATCCACACTAGGAACCCACTCCCACCCCCCACCGAGCCTAACCAGGGCTCTGATACCAGTTATTGGGGAGTCTAGGGAGCGCCGATAGCGGCAATGGGCCAAACGTCCATGACCATAAGAGACTTAGGCACCACATCTCCACCCAAAACTTTAAGTCATTAGGTATATCGGTCCCCTCTTTTATATATCCAACATTTTCTCCATTCATAATCAATGTAGGACATAATCTCTCACACTAGAAACCCAACACTTTAATCCAATGACTAGTCGTCGTGTTACACAATGAACCACTTAGTTAATGGTTCATCTTACACACCACCTTCATTTTACTGGATTTATTTGAAATAATTAAGTTCAATAATTTTACTGGTATTTTGAAGTTAAATAAATTTTTTCTTTTGAATAAAATTAAAATTTATTTTCATATTATTTTTCTTAAAATAATAAGTAATTGGGAGAATCAAAACAAGGAAACTCGATCGTAGCGTAGTTTTGTCTTTATTTACTAGTATTTATTACGTGCGGAATTGAAATATGGTTAGCAACGTGGAAAAAAAATTAAATAATGGTTAACAATGTGAAAACCAAAATATTCTTCACATATCAAACTATCTTTTTATCAACATACTCTCAGAAAAAATTGCTTGGTTAAGCAAAGATTAAAAAAAGAATATGTTATATAATTTGGAACGAAAGTATTTGTCAAAAAGAAAGTTTCTCCTAAGAATTTCCAAATTCATGATTTACATCAAAATAAAAAACATAAAGAGAAATAGGAATGTGTATATGTACATGTGCCTATACATTACTTATCAAGAAAGAGATCATAATATTTTCGTTTCTCTCTATCTCTCCTTTTTTTTCCTTAAGAATGTAGAACTTCTTTCAATTGGGGGTGCATATAAGACAAATTAAGCATATATATTTGTTTAGAAGTTTGTTTTATAGTGGTAGGGTGATCATAAGACAACTCTTATGTTCAGCCATATCTATTAGGTAGATACCTTTCCCACTTTATGAGTTTTTCGCATGCTCATTTTGTATTTTAAAATTTAAATATTTTGATATGTTTTAGAAAGTTTCTAAATTTTTATGTCGTTCTGATTCTATAATTCAAACTACATAAGATGCACGGAAAACTTAACCGGATGAAAAAAGAAGGTGCTTAATTATTTTATTTGATATATAGTCAAAAAAAACATCTCACTAGATGAATAACAATATTTATTGGATGACATAACTGACCTCATGGGATTGTGTCTTTGATGGAAAGATAGACAAGGACACATATATTGGCACCCTCATGCTCACATGCACATTATATTTATAATATTTATCTGACAATGATTCACCACTTCAATGCTACTTATCATCACATGACGGTTGCACCTCTTTCATTGATAACAATATTCAATTGCTGAATTTGTAGGGAATGTATTGTAAGCACCACATTTCATCAATTTTCATACAAATGGAAAAAGAATATATATCTTTTGCATTTTTTATGCAATTATCTATGTGAGACTTTGAAATCATATTGAATTAGCATTTCCTCTTAAGGGTAGGGTAGGTTGGTGGTCCATTCTAGATCATTTAGTGACCAATACAAGTTGTTATACAACTCAAGGGCAACTGAGATTTCTTGTTCCTTTTTGCTTTCTTATTATTGTCCTCTCACATTGTGAATAAAAATATAAACACCAAAAAACACTTAACATTTTGTAGATAGGCTATCTCGAATTTGAATTCCCTAAAGTTCAATGATAACACAATTGCCACAATCCAATCATATAAATTGTTTTTGTTATGACTAGGCGGTTAGGCAAATCTAATTCCAAATTTAAATTTAAAAATGTGAATTAATTGTTCGTTATAATTTAATATAGTTCTAAATTTAAACTTAAAATGTTGGTTTTGATGTCAATCTAATGTTTTAGATTGCTTAATTAACCGTATCAATTACATCACATAACTATTTATTATTCAAGTCCAACTTATTTTCTCTTTATCTCAATCATCGGGTTATTATAAAAAAGAAATAGAATTAATAATCCAAAATTTGATTGTAGGTGAATAAAAATAGAGAGATTGTTTTGACTAAAATTCAAACACAAATTATATTCGTCTTTATCTGAAACTCATTAAAATCTAACTATGTTTTAATTATTTTCTAGAATGTTATTTTTTTACCACAAGGGAAAGAACATTTAAATGGTCAAGCTTTTCCTAAAGAAGCAACACATTGAATCCAAGAAAAAGCAACATACATTGCATTATTGATCCATGAAATTATTAGAGTAAAATCAAGAAGCAACCATGTTATTAATGATAAAATTATTGTGATCCAAATTCATGGACTAAATGCTTTGTGCTTAAAGACCACTTGGACAATTACTACTAATGAAGCAACACTTTGCATAATGATAATGATAATAGATATAAACTAGACTATTTATTGAACACATAATATGATGTGGTCCAAATCCAAAGACAAGTGGTTGTGACTTCATGGTTTCCATAGAAGGGTAGTTTCAGCAATCATGGAAGTGACCACGTAAGGATCCATATTAGAAGAAGGCCTTCTGTCCTCAAAGTAACCTTTGCCATCTTTTTCAGTGTCTCTTCCAACCCTAACTGAGGCACCACGGTTTGCCACACCCTACATACAATGAAACATAACATAAATATTCATATACCAAATCAAAAACATTAAGGTATATATGTTTTGAGAACTAAATCTATATTTTTATATATATATTTGAGAATAAAATGATAATTGATTGTATAATATTTCAATCGTACTTAGTTCTTATCTTTAAAATATTTTATACCTTCCTTAATTTTTAAAAAAAGAATATGTCCTCATATCTTTCTTTTTTGGCACCCAAGAAATAATCTTCTAACATCTTAATGCTTCTATTTAGGTCACAAGTCTGAGTTACTAAACTCAGCAATATGTCTTCATATCTAAAATCCATTATTCAAGATACCAAAACCCTAGTTTGTTATTGAAAAATCATTATTTTTTATACTTAATACCAATATGAGGAAAATTTCAATTATTTTCACTAATTGTTTGGCATTCAAATTTTCACTAAATTTTTTGACAAATACTTATAGCCAATAGTTAAAGACTGTTATCTTAAAGTGCATAAATCAATGTTAAAGAACTGACCCAAGAAAAGGTGTTGATGTCTGCTGTTTCATGTTTTCCAGTGAGACGTCTCTCATTTCCTTCTCCATAAGCAGCAATGTGCTCCTTATGCCTCAATCCAAGCTTTTCAATGGCCTTCTTGATGATTTCATAGCCTCCATCCTCTCTCATTGACTTGGTGCTGGAATAACCATTGAAATAATAAGAAAATGACTATGTTTCAAAGACACTATTGAAATAGTGTTGTCAACCGCGTACATTGCGAAAAATAGTAGTTTGTTGAAAACAACTATATTTCAAAAAAACTACTGAACCTCGTTCTCAATCGCACAAATTGCGAAAATAATGGTTTGTTCAAATCAGTTGAAATCATGGTTAAATTTGAACAAACCATTATTTTCGCACAAAGATAGTAATAGTACTATATTGCAAAACAATATCGATTTATTCAAATTTCGCTATGGGATGCTATAGCTCCAATTTTAGAACAAGGATATCAAATGCAATTTCTCCAATATATGTTATAATGTTTGTTACCTATAGTTTGTGTGAGCACCAGCTCCATTCCAATCACCCTAGTAACAACAATGTAACAAACAAACAAAGTCAAAATGGAGAATTTTTTTTATTAAAGAATAAGATAATCAAATATTTCTCTCTCTTTCTCTTTCAACTCTTCAACCATACAAAAGTTTTAACAAATTTAAAAATAGTTAAAAAGGGCATTCTAACCGGGATTGGCTTAGGGTCAAATGAAACAACCACTCCAGCTATCTCTGTGATCCTCTGTAATAATAGTATAATATATAAAAATTTCATCAGATATAACATTTTTATTGATATTCTTGGTTATATAGCCCTTCAAAATAAAAAAATTAGAAAATAAATGAATGAAAAATATAAGTTACCTCTAGAATATAACGAGCAGCCCATATTTCATCTCCAGCAGAAATACCAACAGAAGGGCCAACTTGGAACTCCCACTATAAAATTGTTATATAATTAAAAAATACTTAACTTTATATAGAAACCAATAAGATACTAATATAAAACAATAAAAAAAACACATGAATACTAGTACTAGTAAATGTAATTCAGCATTTTAGCCCTTGAAATTGTAATAGTTGATCAATTTAATTTCACAAATTCACATAATAACAAATTCGTCTTTTAAATTAAAGAATATAAATCAATTTTTCCTCTCTATCAACATATTTCTTAAGTCTTTATCATTTTAAAGACTAGAATGTTTATTTACTCTATTGATTTTGTTAGTATTCGACTCCTCTAAAGTGAACAATTTATTTTATTTTAAAATAAAGTCAATAATATGAACTATCGATGAAATCATAGTTGAAATTACATGCACTTAACAAATCATGAATCATGAGGGTATTGAAATCAACTATATATTTTTTTCTTTTGATAAATAAAACTTGTAACAAATCATGAATCATGAGTGTATTGAAATCAACTATATTTTTTTCTTTTGATAAGTAAAACTTAACAAATCATGAATCATGAGTGCATTGAAATCAACTATATTTTTTTCTTTTGATAAGTAAAACGTAACAAATCATGAATCATGAGTGTATTGAAATCAACTATGTTTTTTTCTTTTGACGAGCAAATACTCAACAAATCATGAATTATTAGTGCATTGAAATCAGCTATATTTTTTTTTTCTTTTGGTAAGCACTTAACAAAACGTGAATCATGAGTGCATTGAAATCAGCTATATATTTTTCCTTTTGGTAAGCATAAACTTAACAAATCGTGAATCATGAGTGCATTGAAATCAACTATATTTATTTCTATTGATAAGCAAAATCAAATATTTTGATGTAATACCTGGCCAGGCATAACCTCTCCATTGATGCCACTAATGTTAATGCCAGCATAAAGACAAGCTTTGTAATGTGCATCAACAATGTCACGACCATAGGCTTTATCAGCACCAATCCCACAATAATATGGGCCCTGATCAAAACAAAAAAAATTAATTACACAAAAGAACCTTATATATGAGGAAAAAGTGGAAAAAATTGGAAAAAAAAGAAGTTATATACGGAAAAATTATATGAAAGAAAAGTTATTTGCAAAGAAACATTAATGTAACTTTAATGTAAAGAAATATTAATGTTACAAAAACAAAAATTTAAGGAAAAGGATTTTTGACATTGCATTGTCCACTTGTAATAAGAAAAATCATTTCCTTAGCACAAAAACATGTATCATGGGTGAAGAATTTGATAATTGGGACAAATCCAAAACAAGATAAACATAAAGGGAACAAAAATCAAGAAGGAAGAAAAAAGGCACTAAATGACAAGGAAAAAATCATACTTGCGGTCCTGGAAAGCCACCAATAGGCCATCCTAGTGGCCAATTAGTATCTTTCTGCAATAATGTATATTCTTGCTCAATACCATACCTGTTAATACATTCAAGAAATATTAATTTTTGATTATTATCATAATATTACTAATACTTCATATGACAAATATGTTACATGATCAGAGTGTATAAGTGTTTGTGACACTGATACATGTAGTTACATTCAATCATTTTATTTTTTTCAAATTACTACCGGTGCCAATGATCATTGCCGTGTTTAGTATTCGTCAACAACTTCATATATACTACATAATCTAAAAAAGGGTTTTAAGAATTTAAAAGGATAATAAATGGTAAAACTAAGGATCAAAATAGAAGATTAGGAAATACATACCATGGTACCTCAGCAGCAACATCAGGGTGACTGAAAATTTTGGCAGCATTGTATCTCTTGTTTGTTGGGAGTGGTTCACCAGCTGGGGTGTAAACATCACAAATCACCTGAATATTTTTTTTCCACAAAGTGAACATTTGTCAAAAAAATATACATTTTGATTAACTAGGAAGCATTTTCTTATTCAAATATAATTAATATAAAGTATATAAACCAATTATGTCAAAATTTAAAAATTGAACAACTTACAAGAATATTGTTGCCTTGTCTAAATGGATCCTTGAAAATAGCTTGTGGACTTTTTTTTTATTATCAAATAATCAAAACAAACAAAAAGGAAAGAAAGACTCATAAGTTTCTTGTGAAAATAATTAGCAAAAACAATAAAAAAACATATAATTATGAGTGATAAATTGAATCATACTATAAGATAACTTCACTATCTTGTCCTGGAGCTTGATTTGTGCTTGATCCATCATAGTTCCATTTAGGAAGTTTTGAAGGGTCACTCACTGGACCAGGTAGAGTCTGTATATTCAAAATCACCAAAAAAAAAAACCAATAAATGAATAAATACAAATTTAATTAACATAATGTACATGAAACTTATATTTTTTTTAATAATGATGATTAATAAGTGATTAAGAAATAACAATTACCCTGGCTTTGCTTCTAAGGTCCATACCAGATCCACCAACCCTGTTTATAATAACATATAAAAAAACATTAATTTTTATTTAATATTATAGATTATTATTGAATATTCCACATAATAGATCAACAAAGAAAAGGGTTTTATGACTTAGCAATAAGAAATAAGAAAACAATACAATAAAAAAAAATATATTACAGATAACTATACAAGGGTTTAATTGTACCAACAACAAGGGTTTTAGGACTTATCCATAAGAAAACTATACAATAAAATAAAATATATTAACACTTTGATCCATAAATAAACCATAGGTTTAGAGGAACATTGAAGAATGAAGAACAACATCTAATTTGAATAAAAGTTCTAAAAGAATCAACCCTTTTCAAATATACCTAGAATCATAGTCAATAACATATCAACAAAGTTGTTACATTAATTTTTGTTTTGTTTTTTGTGGTTATTCATTATCAAAAGATTTTCATAAACAGAACACAAAATCAGAGTCCCCTGTTTAAAAACAGAGTATCCCCTGTTTTCATAAGGTTTATGTAACAAGAAAAGATCCTTAAAACCTTACCATATGTATTCAGCAATAATCTTTTCGGAGGATTCTGAGAGATTGAGGTTGATGAGATCTGAAAGCAAAGACATGATGATGAATAGTGAAGGAAGAAGAAGAAGAACACAGTGTGTGAAAAGCAAGTAATAGACAAATAGCTACAGAGGAATCTCTAGCTTTTTTGTTAAGGTTAAAAGAGAGTGTTTCATATGCTACTATTTATAATGAGTGATATGAAGAAAACTACTAGTAAAGTGAAGATTAATTTGGACGTGGTTTTAGGTGGTTGGAGGTTTTATTTTATCTTTTAGGAATGAATTAAATTTTTAAAATAGGATTATCATTTATTTTTTTCCCTTAAAAAATTGATTATCTTTTAACTTTTTTCTAAAAGAAAAAGAAGAAACATGATAAGTTTGAATTTTTAAATGAATCTAATGAGCATATTTAGCGGTGTAAGATATGATTCTTGTACAAAAAATATGAATTATAGGTGAAGAGCAATGTATGATAGGGTGAGAAAAAAGCATTGTCTTTTAATTTATTTATTAAACTTAATGATGTGGTTGGTGGGTGGGATAGTTCATTTAACTTATATTTACTTTTTTTAGAAAATATTTATGTTTTTCTATTTATTTCTTTTAGGAAAATTTATGTTTATCCGTGTTCAGATGGACAATTCGTATCCATTCCACCCGCTCTTTTTATTGCGCTAATACTTGTAAATTATGAATAATATTTGTTTTTATAAAAATTAGCGTGTCCGTCTTTCTGCTCTTTTTATTGCGCTAACGTTTGAAAATTATGAACGGTGTTTTTTTATAAAATTTTGATTTTGATTAAAAGTAAAAATATAAATGATTTGCTTTCAAATTATAACAAATCAAAGGAACAATGATTATCTCTTTCAATGACACCAACAATATAACAAAAAAATATAATCTAAATTCTTATTTTTTTTAACGACACCAACGACAATCTTTATCTTTACTAGCGAAAAGACGGGCACGTGCCCGTCTTTCCGCTCTTTTTATACGTTAACGTTTGAAAATTATGAGCGGTATTTTTTTATGAATTTGATTTTGATTAAAACTAAAAATATAAATGTTTGTTGCTTTGAAGTTATAACAAACCAAACTAACCATGATTATCTATTTCAATGACACAAAAAATATAACAAAAAAATAAAATAATATAGATAATTTTTTTTAGCGACATCAACAATAATCTTTATTATATAAAAAGTTGTTTAAGGGTATAATTGGGATAATGAAAAAGTATGTATAAATATTCCCATCTAGTTTGTTACACTTTTTAAATGATAAAAGAAAAAAATCAGACATATATATAATCATATTGTGTTTGTTATATTTTTTTAATATTTAAATTTATTCTTATTCTTATCTATTTGTTACATGTATTGAAAATTGAGGGTATTTTTGAAAGAAAAAATTCAACCCAAAAGTGTTGAAAGAGGTTGTTTTCTTCATATATTGTATAAAGAGATTATAGACAAAATTGTTTTAGGGTATAATTGAGATAATGAAAAAGTAAATATAGATATACTCTTTTGGTTTGTTATACTTTTTAAAGGATAAAGGAAAACAAATTGGACATATATCTACTTATATCGTGTTTGTTACACTTTTATTTTAATATTTGAATTTACTCGTATCTATTAGTTATATGTGCTATTTGTATTGAGATGTAAGGGTAATTTTGAAAAAAAAATAACCAGCCTAAAAAAGCCGAAACATGCTATTTTATTTATATATAAAATTATATGTTTATATTTTCTTTGAAAAAAAAAATTATGTTTATCCTTTTCAATCACACAACAAAATAGCGGTAGATAATATAAACTTTTGTCTTTTTCAATGACACTAAAAATATAGCATAAAACAATTTGTTCAAGGTTATAACTTAAATAATAAAAAATTCAGTCCATAATTTTCTAAAAAAAAAAAACTATTTTTAAATTATTAGTTTAAATAATATTATAAAAAAGATAAAATAATAAATAAGATATTTTAAATAAATGGTTAAATTAAAAAGAGAAAAAGTCAACTCAAATTAATGTATTCTCTTTTAACTAGTCTTTAGATGGGCACTCTATGCCTGCCTATTTATGTTTACAATGATGTAACATGTGTAGATTATTTTTTTTTTT
>Ga0228710_1011478_pt1 | contig 11420 bp, 18 predicted proteins | sample MedpolnodulmetaG_FD_177995 | JGI IMG/M metagenome (GOLD analysis project Ga0228710, IMG submission 177995) | Root nodule microbial communities from Medicago polymorpha collected in Santa Monica, California, United States - pink nodules | ecosystem: Host-associated > Plants > Roots > Nodule... | reverse complement strand
CTTAAATAAAAGGCATTTAGGATTGCATATCCATTTTAGAATCAACAATGTTTCAATAAAAATGTTAGTGGTCTAGTGGTAAAAACTCAGAGGAGTTGTCATGGGTACCTAGTTTGATTCCTTGCAAACCTTTTTTCCAAAAAAAATATTTAGTCCCGTCAAAAAGGGCGGGATTAGGGTTGATGGGAATACCTTTATAGAATTTCTTAAATTTCAACATATAATCTTGATATGCAAAATCGACATGTTTTACAATGTTAACATTTCTTCATAATAAACAAGATGAGAAAAAATATTAGAAAAATAACAACAAAATTTGGATCTTCTTGAAAGACAAATTGTGCATTCTAGATTCTCCTATATATACTCAAACCTTCCCTCTTTTTTCACAACTCTTTGCCACTCACACTTTTACTTTACAACCAAAATTCAAATTCAAATCCAAAAACAATTCAGAAGAATGGATGATTTACAGATTCAATAAGAATCCATGTTGATCCCTAACAAACTGAAACAATCCATGATTATTCCAACATCATCAATGCTTGATCATCATCACACTCACAACAACTCTGTCAAACGCCGTTCACCATCAACATCATCTGCTCACCAACCATCATCCAAGAAGCATTCTTTCAACGCAAGCAATCTCACCTGTAATGGCTTCTCCGCCATTACACTTCCTTTCAGTCTCCGTGGTAATGCTCTTTGCGGCTGTGTCTCCGATCCATGCACCTTGCCGGATCAATCCATGCTGGTTAAAGGGTCGTCAGCTGCTTTGCCGCCTCTGCCTCCGATCAGGAGATGTATATCTGAAGTTATTGATCCTTCGGAGGTTAAAGAAGCAGTTGCTTGTTATTTGAACTCTGCTGAAAAAACCACCCCTGAATCTGATTCAATGGTATGTGTTGAAATTTGTGTTTCTTGCTGAAAAAGTAATCTTTTTTTTTTTTAATTTGGAATCATGGGTTTTGTTTGTTTTTTGTAGAGGCTTAAAAGGATGAAGGATCGGTTAAAAGAAATGAAGAAAGTGTGGGATGAAGTTATGGAAGACAAGGAAGAAAATGAAAAAGAACAAGAACAAGAAGAAGAGCCCTCTCCTGATTGTGAAGATGAAAAAGATGAAAAAGAACAAGAAGAAGAGCCCTCTCCTGATGCTGAAGATGAAAAAGAACAAGAAGAAGAGCACTCTCTTGAATCTTTTGTTGCTGAAGATGAAAAAGTCATATCTCAGGTATATGTCTTGAATCTTGGAGTGTGATTGTCTTTTCTATTGTAATCTTCAATGTATTTGGTTCTTTAATTGGTACTTACAAGTTATGCTCATAAATTTATCAATTTATTCTTATTTATATGAATATCCTAGTTGCACTTACTTAATTATGTAGGATCTGGGGGTTATGGGAAGGTATTGAATTTGATCATAGTTTCAATTGTAATCATAGTTTATGTGCAACAATTTTAACAACTCAATTATGTAGGATCTGGGATTTATAGGAAGGTATTGAATGTTTCCTTGTTTGTTCACTTAATTTCTCTTCTGTAATTAAGCAATAGTCATATACATTAATGCTAGTAAGTAGCAGTGTTGTCGATGACAGATCATGGAAAATAGTGGCACTGGTTTGTTCAAATTCGGATATGCTATAGTACTATAGCCGCTATTTGACAACAATTTGTACTAAACCGTGTATCATAGAATAATAGTGTTTTATTCAAATTTTACTGCGCTATATTGCCACGTAAGCCACTATTTGACATCACGGGTGCGTAAGACTGTCTACTCACACATGCACAATTTTGTAGTAGGTTATATCAGAATGTCTGCACAAATAAGTAGTATCTAGACTTCCTCGAAATCTAGCCAAAACTGTGGTCGTGACACCGTTGTAGACACCTCGAAATCTGTTATATTGTGCCTGCAATTGCTGTTGCGGGCCGCAGTTAAAAACCAATGTTTGTGACGATTCTTGATATTTTGTAGAAAATCACAATGAAGAGTGATTAATGCAGCTACAATTTCGGTGGTGATTTAGTTATTATGGCGATAACAAGTTAAAACTATATATATGACTCCTAGACTAATTGTTGTTTCATGCTTAATGAATTCACTATGTTTTTGTAGGATGAATTGGGAAATGATTATGAAGAAGCTGTCAGTGTAGAGTGGGTTGATAAGTGCTTAAGCCTTACTTTCAAGTGTCCATGTGGCAAGGGATATGAGGTTCTAATCTGTGCAAACAATTGTTACTACAAGTTAGTGTAGAAGAATCAATGTATATATTTGAACATCACTTACATTTGTTTAGTAAATAACTGTTACATTACTTACATTTATGATACTATTGTCAATCATAGTAGCTTCTACTCTTATATATCTATAACTACATTCTTCAATCATCTCCTTTGGAAATTCAATACTTTAACTGAGAAAGCAAAGCAACCAAAGAAGAGTATGGTGAAGCAAACAAGCACAATTGCTGATATCAACACTGATGAAACTCCATTAATTGTCTCATCATACCCTAGAGAAACAGATAGATACTGTTTCACACTGCCCTTAAATCCTGGCCCCTCAATTATATCTTCTACATCTCCAAATTGAGATGTCAAAACCCCGCGTAGTGTCCAAGAAAGTGGGCAGAGATAATGGAACCAAAGCCAATATGTAGGAATATACTGAAACAATGCAAGACTCATTAGCATTAGGGCCAAAATACTATTGTTTTTTTTTATAAGTATAAATATTCAGATTGAGATCCCTTGCGACCCCTACAAGGTGCAACGACCGTGGAGACTATTAGATCTAGCGAGAGAAAACTAATGATCCCCCCGCAGTCATTACACCGTGCAACGGTTGTAGAGGATCCTTGTAATACTTTTATTTATTTTACTCACCGGTTTTGGAACCATAAAACCTGCGACAAGATTCCATAGAGAGTAAAATGCAGAAGAAGTTACAGCTGCGAGGTGTTGAGTTGGTGTAACACCAATAGCCATTATGCCGTAAAAGGTGAAATAGGTAAATGTGAGGAACATGAACACAAGATACATCAAAAACTTTCCTGCATTAGAGAGGAAGAAAAAATGTATCACATTAGTACTTATCGGAGGACGAACTTTGAGATACTTAATGAGAGAAAAATATAAATGTCAATGTAAAAGTTTCTTAATTCTAGGAAGTTTGAGACCATGTAGACTTCATGAGAGTGAAACACTAAATTTAGCCCTTGAAATTGTAGGGATTAGACAATGTAGTTCTTGAAATTAACAAAATTCTAGGACCCCTAAAATTCAAAATGCTCGATCATGTTTGTTCTACGTGACTATGTTCACTGATCCAAAAGGACTAATGTGATTTAAGATTTTCAATTTGAATGATCATTTTAAAATTTGGTTAATGTCGTAATCAAATTGTCTTTCATAGACAAAATTGGTGATTCACTCACTCCGTATACAACATCTTCTAGCACTATTTATGTGAACTACATGAACTATGTTCACTCTCATGAGCAAGACTCCAAATACATGATGCAGGAAGCATTTCAAAAGCGAAAATCGAGATCTTACCAACATTATTTTCAAAACCCATCATGAAATATGTAATTACACCATATATTATTGTTTGAACAAATTGGTATGGGATTTCCACCAGCCCCTGTTAATGAGATTAAGTAATCATTATATACAATATGAACAAGAGATTTAATCGTTAAAATAATTTTTCAATACATTGACAAAACTAGCTATATACCTGTGCTGCTGCGTATGCAATTGGAGAGTACATTCCAGCTGCTTTCTCTCTATAAAACACTGTCCTTTCAACTGAAACAACTGGTTGTATTGAAGTTGCATTTTTCACCCCAACAAACAATAATGAAGAAAAAATTGCACCCATAGTTACCATCACTTGTTGAGTTGATTCCCTGTAGAATAATAATGACATGATTATTATTAATAATAATATATTTTTCTTATAACAAATGAAATCATATATTAGCCATACCTTTTTACACCGATCCTCCAAAATATTGACCCTAAAACTAAAGCGCATATTATCGTAAACAACATCCTTATTGCATTGTATGATGGATTTCTCCAGTATAAAATATTCTGCTTCCATAAACACTTGTGAAGTTGTGACCATGTATTTTGTGAATATAATGTGTCAAACTTCAATGGTTGCGAGCCAGGAGATGGTTGTTCGTATTTTCTAATCGAAGCTTCCACCGTCCTAAGATAAAAGGATGTAATATAGCCATTAATCTCATATTATTCTTTCTGTACATAAGGTTGTAACTTGTTGATTGTTATGTTCCTTAGAAAAGACATCTTTTATTGTCATTAGGACTCGAGAATAGATAAAGTTACCTGAATTGGTCCGAATTTTCGTAAACCTTTGCAAAGTCTACACCAAGTTTTTCTTCAATAGCAAGTGTGGTAACCTCAAGCATCCAAGTAGCTGGATTGTAGTCACTAGGAATTGGGGAGATTCCACTGATACTCTGCATAAAAAAAAAAAATCAAGTTAGGACACATAAGTAAGGTCAATGTTGATCATAATATATAGTCTAAATTACTACATAATGATCAAACAAACATGAGAAGTATTCTACAATGCTATTATGGTGTTTTTAGAATTCAAATAGCTTTGAAGAAAATATATATTTAGGAGAGCAGAAAATGTCGATGTTTTTAACAAAGAAAATTAGCTTAAATTCCACGAACATCGTTTCTACCTTAACACTATGATCCTTACACAACTAGAAAATGAGAATGTATCAAGTTATACAAGAAATAATTGAAAGAAAATGTCACCTGAAAATATTTTATCATCACATCTGATTGGTTACCAATCTTCCCGCCATATATAACTTGTCCTCCACGTTTCATAAGAAGTAACTACAAACAAAGAATTAAAGCTACTTAATTATCATTAATAAAAATATGAAATTGGTTAGAAAGTAGCACATTGCTTAAACAACTAACCTCATCAAATGCTTCAAATATATCAATACTTGGTTGATGTATGGTACAAACCACAGTTCTTCCAGTATCAACAGTATTGCGAACAGTTCTCATAACAATGGCAGCGGCACGTGCATCAAGTCCGGAGGTAGGTTCATCCATGAAAATTATAGAAGGGTTTGCTACAAGTTCCACTGCTATTGTCAATCTCTTTCTCTGCTCTGTTGATAAGCCAGAAACACCAGCCATTCCAACCATAGCATGTCTTAAACTATCAAGTTCAACTAGTTTCATTACTTGTTCGACAAATTCCTGTAAAACAAGTACTTGTTCAACTAGTTTCATTATTTCTAAAATACTGTTTGGCCTAACTTCTCCTTTTGAGGATGAGAGAAGTCAAAAATAAGTCAGGTCAAACGAAACCTACGCAATAACGCATAAGATAAGATATCTCGGGGAGGAACTTACTTGCTTTTTTTCTTTGCTCACTTCCTTTTGAAGCCTTAATGATGCAGAAAACCACAAGGACTCCTCAACTGTCATTTGAGGAGAGTGTATGTCATTTTGTTCAACATAACCCGCAATTCTGGCAAATGTGGCTTGCACTTTCGGATAACCGGATATTTTAATATCTCCCTCGATATACCCTCCCGTTTTCCTTCCTGCAAGCACATCCATTAAAGTGGTTTTCCCAGCTCCACTTGATCCCATTAATGCTGTAAGTACACCAGGTGCAAAAACACCACTCACATTCGACAAAAGCTTCAACCTACTTTCTGTTACACCTTGTTTCTTTATCTCCTGAAAGAAAGAAGAAAAAAAGTTCATTTAGAAACAGTTAGTGGAACTATCAACTCTTTCTATTTCTTGTGTTCATATTTAAACAAACTCCGTCACCTGTGGCATATCAACATAATAATTGACATTGTGGAATGTCATTGTCAATGGTTCAAAAGGAAGAATCATTCCCTTGCTTTTGCTTTCTTTAGCATTAGATTTCGAACTTTTTGTTGATTCATTATCCACTCTATCGGAACTCTTTTCTGAGTCTTCAACTTCATCCTGAGAAATTGCTCTTGGTTTTTTTATTGCTGTAGCAGGCCAAGATAGAGAACGTAAACTACAAAGATAGGATATCAACAAATACATATACTGAATGAACTTGCATCGATAAAAATGTTAATATGAAGAAGAAATTGCTCTCAACTTACGGTCCAAATAGGTCAGTGCCAAAGTGGTAAAGATGTTGAAAAGCAATGTGTAAACTACGAACATTCCCATACTAAGCCAATACCAGTAATCTTCAGTTGGTTGATTAAATGTCTTCAGTATATTTCGACCAACTGTGTCGTTTCCTAAAGCCGAAGGCTGAAATAGACAGTTTCCATAATTCCATAAATCTTCTATAAACTATACGCAAATAATTACAATGTAAAAAGATGAAATTTAATTTACATGCATGATGTACCTCCGACCATCTTGTTGCAAGAAATTCATTGACTGAAATTGCTCTCTGTCCATAATTAAGAGGTGATAACCAGTAACCCCACTTCCACCATGGCTTAATCATGTCTGAAAAATTCAACAATAATCACCAACAAAAACATAGCAATATGTATCTGCCTTTTTTCCAGTATTTCTTGATGCAACCTACCTAGTGGGATAATAAATCCTCCCAATAAGAATAAAATCATCAGTACACCCGATCCACCTGTATTAGCTACAACCATATCGCGTCCGATAGCAGCCGTGAGCCGAAAGAGACCTAATGCCATTTGGTGCACCATAAGCAATAAAAGCATGTAGCGGAAGAACCTGAAATATTAACCGAAATGCGAAGAGTATGTATGAGTTTTAAAAGAAGACAGATAAAAAGTCATAAAACAGTATATGAATGTAAAGTAAAATACCTCCCAGGTGCAGGAGCAAATCCAATAATGTAGTACACGACACCAGTCCATGCAACAGATTCAACAATGGAATAAGGAAATTGAAGAATCCATGTGGACAATGTCCATGCCCATGCAGGATAAAATAAATTGCCTCTTTGTTTATAGAAGACAGGGAGACGAAATATCAAAAGTGACAACTCAGTAGTCCCATTAAACAGCATGTGCACCAATGCATAAAATAGTGCAGACATGTAGAGATTGCCCGAAAGTTCGTTCTTAGGATAAGTTTTTATGTGAAGGTACATCGTGGATGCGATCAAGCCAACAAGTATAACCTTTAACAACGTAAGAAATTTGTCAAACATCAAATTACTCGAAGAGACAATCAAAAAGTTACTAAAAGATACAAAAAGCACATACCTACAAGTATTATCAAGATTATACGCACCTGACAAGTCCTAAATATGTAAAGAAAACTATTTCTACAGACCAAGGTCCATTCTCGCGACAAACAAGACTTAAAAAGATCCCAATTTGACACAGCAAAACGATTTTTCGGCAAAGCTGAAGGATGGCTTTTTGATTTATCATAGGGAGCAGTATACATGGCTTCCATAGACTTCCCAAATTTGGAATTTTTGAAGGCTTCTGCAATCTCTGGTACCGGAATAAATTTATACGGCTTTGAAGAATCAGCCCAGTATTGTGCTTGATCTTTTTTAGATGTTACCTGGTATATGAAAATACCAAGTTAAGAAAATAAATTCAAAAATCATTTGATCAATAATCATTAAAGATAAATAAACAATAATCTAAAAATACCTCTTGAAGAAAATCTGCAACGCCCTTGCGTGGTGGAAGTTTGAAACTTAATGATTCAAAAAATTCTACCACATGTTCTATGGGGCCTTGATATACTATATGTCCATCTGACAAAAGTATTAGATCATCAAAGAGATCAAAAGTCTCCGGCGCAGGTTGAAGAAGAGCCATTAGTACAGTGGCTTCCATTTCATGAACAAAATTTCTTATGCATTTTACTATCTGGAATGTGGTAGAGCTATCAAGTCCAGTTGATATTTCATCCATAAATAAAGATTTTCTTGGTCCAACGATCATTTCTCCTGGAAGAAATGGAATGAAATGCAAAATGTTAGAACAACAATCCCGGTTCAAAAGAATGAAGATACTAAAAGCGCAAATAATGAACACATGATGTATGGTAAGAAAGTTCGGTCAGTTGTGTCTACATCTCCAATTTCAAGCTTAGGGTTTACAGTGTAGGGTACAACTTGTATTTAAATAATACTATTACCTGTTGTTACTCTCTTCTTTTGGCCACCAGATATCCCTCTTATCATATCACTACCAACAACAGTATCAGAACATACATCAAGACCAAGCACTTTCAAAATATAATCTGTCATTACACTGTGTTTTTTGCCACCAACAGATGCTGCCTGTAGAGTCAAATCAATTTCAGAATACAAAGTATTTAGGATTAAGAATGCATGCATCATTTAATTTTCTTATACATTTCAAACCAACCTTCATAAATGCATCAATTTCTGGACTTGGCATCACCTTCTTTTCCTTTTCTAAGCTTTCCAGATTTTTCAATAACTCTGATTAAGAAATTAAGTGATTTAATTTAGTTCAGAAATTCAATTTAAATTAAAAATGTATATAATTAAGGTAATATTATATATGTACCTGCATCATTTGAACCTTGACATCTATTTGCAAAATCAAAAGTTTCTCTCACTGTTAGTTCTCCTATGTGATCATCAATTTGGCTAATGTATGCTGAAGCCCTTTGAATACAAAACTGGTTTTGCTCATGTCCATTATATGTTATATTACCACTTTTCTGCAAAAATATCACACAATCAAAGGGTGTAATATAATTCTAAGATGTCAATTAGATTTTGAAGAGTATTTCAGAATATTTGTTCTAAACTTTTTGGACCATCAAGTTTATATAAAAGATATATCTATGGTAAATATAATTTAGGCTCAATAAATTTTCTCCCATCAAGTTTAGTCTTATAAAAAAAGTGTCATTCATGTTTGGTCCTCCATTTATTCATTTCAAAGATTTAATATAGATGTTTCACTAATGTAGAGTGACTCAAAATTGGAGTTTCTGAAGGGTGCAAAATCGGGGCCCGATTTGGACAAATCGGTGGCTGATTTTTGCAGTGTTTTTGAGCCTTTACATTCGACAATTTTCGACGCCCGATTTTGTCAACAAAATAAAAATAAAATTTTTATGGGCCGAGATTTGTTCCAATTATTTGATGGATGCTTTTACTATAAATATAGACCTTGTATCAGATGAAACCTTGAGAGAGAGGGGGCTGAAAACAAGGGTTTAGAAGCCAACAAGAAAACTAGGGTTTGTAGAGTTTGCTCTTGGTAACAAACACTAGGGTTGGGATTGATTCACCTTGAGAAACACTATTAGGATTGTGTCTCCTAGTCATGAGAAAAGATTGAGACCTTAGGTAGAATCAGGTTTGAAGACTAATTCTTGTAACTTTTTTTATATCTCTTTGTAAAGTTACTCATTATTATAGTGGAACGGAGGGCTGCTCTCTCTCCCAAACTAGGTCAGTATTAGACCGAACTGGGCAAACAAATTTCGTGTGTTCTCTTTCTTTCTCTCGTTGTTTTCTACTTTTGTTTGTGTTTATAACTATCAACCACGTTTGTTTTGGTTGCTTGATTAATTTGCTCCACACATCAAGTATTTTATTGATGTGATTTTTAACGAATTCACAACATCCACTGGAAATTACCAAATGGAAGATTAAATATGAATGTAAAATTTTCCACAGACAAACTCAATTGAATTTTTTATTTTATTGGTACTAAAAACATAGATATCTAACCATATGATATAAGTTTTATAATTGTATTGGAGACAAAAATATATATATGTTAGAGCCCAAAAAAAAGTTGAATTATGAACGGAAGTTAGAGCCAAAAAAATGTATCACTAAGCATTACAATATGTAAGGGTTGAAGTTCGAACCATGTATTCTTCATTTATCCACCTTAATGGTAAAATTCTCTCAAGTAGGCTACTTAACAAAAAAAATAATACTAGAGACCCCAAATTGAAATTACTTTCCTTTTTTTCATCTTCAATTTCCATGGATAACTCAACTGTTCCTTGCTATTTTCATAAATAAGATTTTTTTCCAACCATGCTTCCTACAGTTCTGTTTAGAAGTTAGTTACCTTGAGGTTACTTGCAAGTTTTCCAGCAAGAGCCAAAAGTAAAGTAGATTTGCCAGATCCTGGAGGTCCTAATAACAATGTCATCCTATGCAACAACACATTAGTTAAGTTGAATACTTATCAATTAACATAACAAACATGAAACATGAAAGCGTCTTATTTTCCTACTGTCATGATTCTTAAAAACCACTCAGTCGAAAAATACGTTTTTGTTTCAATTTATCTATTAGGAGACGACTCGTGAGAAAAACATCGTTTTTCCTCGTTTATATTCTTGAAAATCGATGCTGTCTAGAAGCACACATAAAAAAACGAAGAAAAAACATTACCTTCCAGGTTTGATAACACCATTGATATCATTCAAGATGGTCAAAGAATGTCTTTTAGGTCGACCTATCCCCAAACTAGTTAAAATTCCCTGAATGCCAACACCACCATGAATAAGAATCACTTTGCAAAATGCATTGTAATTTACTAACAAAATTTGTGGATTAAACACAACAAAAACAATGATATATGTATATATTTGAGGCCATGCATTAACCCATATGTACAAATTTAGATGTTTCATCTAGTCTCTTCCTATAATAAAGTGCACATATATATGAACCTCAAAGCCATCTCGTGTGTAATTGGTCAAAGTTGGTAGAGCTCTTGTCCCAATTTGAACCTCAGCTCCAATTTTCAAGTTTGTGAATCTCACTTCAATGTTTGGAACCTCCAATCCAACCCTTTTGCATTCAACCACAAAAACAAATAATTTTTAATATAAAATTGGAGAGGAGAATTATTAACTAAAGTAACACTAAAAACCATTTTATAATGATTCATAATGAGATTTGAAATTCTTCCCTTAAAATCACAAGATCAAGTTATTATCACTGAGTTGCCGCCTCATACCTAAAGTGATATTATCTCCGTTTCAAAATATATGTCGCATTTTTGCAATGTGAACTATTCACGTGACTTACTTTGACAATACTTTTTAACTAACATATAAATACAAATGTTAGCATGTAAGATGTTCGATTTGTTTCGATAAATATTTACAAAATATTAAATTTTTATAATTTTTTACTTTAGATAATTAAAAATATTAACGATCAAAGTTATGCATTGTCATGTGTGAAGTGGTTGATTGCGAGATGTATTTTGAAAGTATTGTATTACGAGCAATGAATTTAAATAGGGAGCTTCTACGGTGCAGTCAGAAAACTGACTTTTTTGAAAAAGTTAATTTTGATTTTAATGTTTGATTCATTTTTAAATTGTTGATTACTGATTAATGATCAATAGTAATTCATCTAGTAATGC
>Ga0228710_1011477_pt1 | contig 11420 bp, 6 predicted proteins | sample MedpolnodulmetaG_FD_177995 | JGI IMG/M metagenome (GOLD analysis project Ga0228710, IMG submission 177995) | Root nodule microbial communities from Medicago polymorpha collected in Santa Monica, California, United States - pink nodules | ecosystem: Host-associated > Plants > Roots > Nodule... | reverse complement strand
TTTATAACAAGAAATGGATTTCAAGAGCAATGGCAGTGAAGAAACTCAGCTGTATCATGCTCAAATCCATTTATACAAACATGTATACAGCTTTATAAGTTCCATGGCACTCAAATCAGCTGTGGAGCTAGGCATAGTAGATGCAATCCACAAACATGGAAAGCCTATGACTGTTCCTGAATTAGCTTCATCTTTGAAACTTCACCCTTCTAAAGTTAATGTCCTATATAGGTTCTTGCGCTTGCTAACACACGATGGTTTCTTTGCAAAAACAACAGTGAAAGAAGAAACAGCTTATGGTCTCACACCTCCTTCAAAGCTTCTCATCAGTGGTGAATCAACCTGTTTTGCACCACTTGTTAGTGGAGTGCTTCATCCATGTTCTCTGGATATGTGGCACTCCTCTAAGAAATGGTTCTCTGAGGAGAAGGATCTTGCACTCTATGAAAGTGCAATGGGGGAGACCTTTTTTAACTTTCTTAACAAAGATTCTGAATCCGATAAACTTAGCTTGTTTCAAGGGGCCATGGCAGCTGATTCACAAATGTTTAAGCTTGCTCTCAAGGACTGCAGCCATGTGTTTGAGGGTTTGGAATCTTTGGTTGATGTGGCAGGTGGGACTGGAGTTGTGTCAAAACTCATTCATGAAGAATTTCCTCACATCAAATGCACAGTTTTAGATCAACCACAGGTTGTGGCTAACTTATGTGGAACTCAAAATTTGAACTTTGTTGGTGGAGATATGTTCAAATCTATCCCTCCTGCAGATGCTGTTTTACTCAAGGTGTGTTTGTTTATCAATTTTTACCGTTTGATACCATTTTATTTTGTCCATGATTTCATAATCAAGATTAGTGACGGATCCATAAATTTTTAAGGGCAAGATATCATATAATAAATATTTATACATAATTTTTTAGCAATATGTAAGTGATAAAATAATAACATCGATATTTTTTCTTTTAAAAAATAATAGCATCATTATCATTGAGAAAAATACTTGAGATTTTAAACACTATACTATTATATTTAAAAAAATTAAAGAATTCTTAACATCTAGAGATTAAAATTAATGTCTCTTTATATTTAAAAAAAGTATCATAGAAGTTTGCTTATGTTTAACTCTATCAAAAACATATCTCTCTATGAATGTGCCTCCAATCTCATGTGATTGGATCTGTGCCAGACCAGGATGTAAATCCATGATAACATTTGAGTTAAGATCTTCTCTATTTAATAGATATTTCGATTTTGAAAGAATTTTTTTGTAAAATAGTATTATTTTAATTTATTGTTCTATCTCGTTTTGTAACATTGAACTAAAATCTCAAATGTTTTTCAAAGTGGGTTCTGCATGATTGGGATGATGAGCTTTCCTTAAAGATATTGAAGAACAGCAAAGAAGCTATTTCAGGAAAAGGGAAAAAAGGAAAGATAATAATCATAGACATATCTATTGATGAAACAAGTGATGATCGTGAATTAACCGAGTTGCAATTGCACTTTGACATGGTAATGATGACTCTACATAATGGAAAGGAAAGAGAAAAGAAAGAATGGAAGAAACTCATATATGACGCAGGCTTCAGCAGCTATAAAATTACTCCCATATGCGGCTTCAAGTCTCTCATAGAAGTTTATCCCTAATTTTAATTAGTAGTTGTTGCAAATAAGTTATTTACAAACTCAATAAGTCAAATTTGTAATGTGTTTGTTGTTTGTCTTTGCATCAAATGTTTATTGTTTCTTATGAAACATGAATTTCCTAAGATTGTTTTTTGAAAATAATTTGTTGTTCCCAATCAGAATTGGTTTTTTTATGAGATTCCAAACAAAAAGTGGTTGGTTTTTGTTTGGGAGAACCAAGAGTAACAATAGACTAAACGATTAAGAACTCATAAGACTTTGACATTATATCTTTATCAAAAACTTAAGACCTTAAATCTTTGATTTTTTTTTTTTTTTTGAGGGGACGTTGAATCTATGAGTTATCTCTCATATATATACAACATTTAACTCATACATACATGGTTATCGTGGGATGTGAAAATAAACACATACACTTGAATTCAACATTCTCTCGATGTAATAAGTCTCTTAAATCCTACATTTTCAGCACCATTGTTACCAACATAACACGTACTATCACTAGAGAGAAAATGAATGAATCACTTGTTTTCATTAGATTGAAAATGATCAATACAAGATTATTTATACAAGAGGTGTTCTCCATGCAAAGTATGGTAAGCTAACAGCTAGAGAATTACTATACTAAGGGATAACTTGTTGAGCATGTTATCTCTAATAACAGACAAGAAAGTACATTGTAATAGTCCCCCTCAAGTTGGAGGTTTATATATATCACCTAAACCCAACTTGAACAATAAAGAGTTGAAAGGCTGAGGGAGAAGAGATTTGGTGAAAAAGTCTGCAAGTTGATTTTGTGAGGAAATAGGTAGAAGCTTCATGATTCCTGCTGCAAGTTTTTCTCTGACAATGTGGCAGTCAATCTCTAAATGCTTGGTTCTTTCATGAAATACTGGATTAGCTGATATATGAAGAGCACTTTGATTATCACAGTATAATACAGGAACTCTGGTGCATGTAATTTGCAGATCCTTTAAAAGATATAATAGCCATTGAAGCTCACAAGTAGCTGCTCCAAGAGCCCTATATTCAGCCTTAGAGGAGGATCTAGAAACAATGAGTTACTTCTTAGTCCTCCATGAAATCAATGAATCACCAAGAAAGAAACATTGTCTAGAAATGGATCTTCTAATGTCTCTGCAACCTGCCCAGTCAGCATCTGGATATCCTTGAATGTAGGGAAGAGAAGATCTGGAAAAGTAGAGACCTTTGCTAGGGCATGTTTTGAGGTATTTGAGCACCCTTAAAGCTGCAGTGTAGTGTGTTTGAGTTGGCTTAGACAAAAACTGACTCAATTGTTGAGTGATGAAAGTAGTATTTGGTCTGGTGGCATTCAAATACAATAACCTGCCAACAAGTCTTCTGTAAGTAGGAATGTCAGTATATGGAGGTGAGTCATCATGATATAGTATGATGGAGGGATCTAAAGGGGTGGTCACATGTTTAGAATCCATAAAACCTGAATTAGACAACAAATCCAAACAATATTTCCTTTGACATAAAGAGATACCCAATTTTGAATGAGCAACCTCCAAACCCAAAAAAATATCTGAGTTGACCCAAATCTTTGATTCTGAATGAATGGTGAAGAATATTCTTAATGAAAGTGAATTCATCCAAAGAGTTACCAGCCAAGATAATATCATCAACATACACTAAAAGAGCAGTGAATTAATGACCATTGTGTTTGATGAATAGAGAATGATCTGCTGAAGCTTGTTTATAACCATGAGCAATTAACAGAGAAGCCAGTTTTTCATACCATTTCCTACTAGCTTGTTTGAGACCATACAAAGATTTTAGAAGCTTGCAGCACTGATGAGGTTTAGTGGCGGAAACTCCTGGAGGGATGTCCATGTACACATCTTCTTGAAGATCCCCATGCAAGAAAGCATTATTGACATGAAGTTGATGAAGATGCCAATTATTCAATGAAGCAAGAGCTAACACCAATCTGATAGTGGTATGTTTGGCTACAGGTGAATAAGTATCAAAATAGTCCAAACCCTATACCTGATTATAACCTTTAGCAACAAGTCTAGCCTTGTATCTCTCAATGGTGCCATATGCATGATGCTTAACTTTGTAAATCCACCTATAGCCTATGGGTTTAGCATTGGGGGGTAAATCAATGATTTTCCAAGTTCCAGTAGTTTCAAGAGCAGTGATCTCAACTTGCATAGCTTGCCTCCAACATTCAAACTTATTTGCCTCAGTGTAGGATTTAGGTTCAGTGTGAGCATGAAGAGACAAAATGAAATGAGAATGAGGATTAGAAATGTTGTGATAAGAAAAAAATTTGGAAATAGAATGCAAAGAGTTAACAGATGCAGATGATTTATTGGCACAAATGAAATCCTTCAAATAAGAAGGATGGGTTTTATCTATGGAAGAATGTTTGGTTGGTGGAGGAGGGGAAATGTCATTGATAGATGGAGTTGCAGTAGTAGTAGTAGATTGAGTGTAGGGAACAATGTCAGTGATGGGTGAAGGAGAAGAAGTGTCAGTACCAGAAGAAATGTCAGGAGTAGTTGAAAAAGATGTGAAATACTCCCAATCAGGACTTTGAGATGAAGAATTTGATTTATATGGTAAGACACATTCATGAAAAACAACATGCTTGGAAATAAAATTTCTCTGGTATGCAAATCATACAAAACATAGCCTTTGAAACCTAACTTGTACCCCAAGAAAACAGACTTTCTGGATCTTGTTTCAAGCTTAGTTTTGTGACTTTGAATGGAAGAAGAATAACAAAGGCAACCAAAGACCTTAAAAGTAGTGACATCTGGTGGACTATCATAGAGTAAATGATAAGGTGATTGGTTTTGAAGGACAGGTGCAGGAACTCTATTGATAAGAAAAACAACATGTAAGAAAGCATATGACCAAAAAGATAAAGGTAATTTGGATTGATATAACAAAGCTCTTCCTATGTTTAATATGTGTTGATGCTTTCTTTCCTCTCTCCCATCTTGTTGGGGAGTTTCAACACAAGATCTTTAGTGCAAAATACCTTTAGAAGCATAAAAATCATGAAGAAGAAACTCATAACTATTGTCAGTTATGATGATTTTGGGTGTTATGTGAAATTGATTTTCAATCATGGCAATGAAATTTTTAATGTGAAGAGGAACTTCAACTTTGGATTTAAGCAATATGATCCACAAGAATCTAGTATGATCATCAACTATGGTGAGAAAATACTTGTGACCATGAACATAATTAATAGCAAGTGGCCCCCAAATATCAAAGTGAAGTAACTGAAATTTACTATTGGCATGAGAAGATCTATGAGAAAAGGGCAATTTCTTATGTCTTGCAAAGTGACAAATATCACATGCAACTTTATTATCAACAATGATAGATGGATACAAATGACTCATAGAAGAGAGTCTTTGATTAGACAAATGACCAAATCTGAAATGCCACAAGGCAGATTCAGGTATCCTAGAACTATCAAAAACATATTGAGACTTAGAAAAACTAGAATCAGAAATATTACAACCACTATGTGCCACATTATTTGGTAAAGACTGAAGACTATTATGAGATTGCAACTTCTGATTGACAAATTGCATAGACAATGTGTAGAGACCATTTGATTTATCACCCAAACCTATCATCCTCTCTGATGTCACATCCTGTATAACACATTTATTATAAACAAAATTGACACTACATGATAAAGAATCACAGATTTTGGAAACAGAAATCAAATTAACTTTAAACTCAGGGGAATACAAAACATGAGTCAAATACAGATGAGGAGTGAAATAAACATTGCCAACATAATGCACATAAATTGAAGTGCCATTGAGAAGAGTAACAAGAACAGGTTTGATTTTGTAAAATGAAGTGAAATGAGTTTTAGAGAAACAAACATGATCATTAGCTCCTGAATCTATGATCCAAGCAGGTACGAAATTAACATGAAAAGAACAAGAGAAAACATTGTATATACCTGACTGATATGTAGCAAGAGGAATGCATTGAGAAGTAGTGAGTTTATTACAGGTAGATACAGAAGGAGACACAGCTGCAGGCAATAAAGTTGCTTGTTGAAGCAAGCTCACAAGGTGCTCATATCTGTCCTGAGATATACTGAAACTTGAATCACCATTCCCCTGCTCAGTGTTACTTGTATTTCCAAATTCAACTGTAACACTATTAGTGGATCCATGAGTGAAAGCATTGGAGTTTGCTGATTTGTTAGAATTAGGGAATCTATGCTTCAGGTAACAAGTGTCAATGGTGTGATTTGTACGATTGCAGAAAGTGCAATGTCTAGAGGAATTCTTTTGATTACCATAGTATCCTTTACCACGACCATAAGATTTCTTTAAATCAGTGGCATTAACCAAAATGTTGGATTCTTCAGTAGGAAGAGAGAGTATAGGTGCATGATTACTCTCTTCCTGAATCACTAAGGAATACACTTTGTTTAAAGAAGGAAGAGGATCCATAAGCAAGATCGGAGTCTTAACAACAGAAAATTGATCATTTAATCCAAGGAGAAACTGCATAATCTGATCTTCAACACGATAAACATGAGCAAGAGTTGAAGCTTCACAACGACATTGATGAATGCAGGAACAATTAGGAAGAGGTCTGTGTGAATTTAGTTCTTCCCAAAGTGAACGCATTTCAGTGAAATATTCAGAAACAGTTTTACCTCCTTGCTTGAGGTTGTTGATGGAAGAACGAAGAGTAGAAATTCTGATTCTATCAGCTTTGGAAAATCTCTCTTTCAGGTCTTCCCAAACATCTGAAGCGTAATCATGAAAAACAATAGTTTGAGCTATGGATTCAGAAACTGAATTGATAATCCATGAGCGTGTCAGATGGTTGCACCGTTCCCACGCTGCTCTGTTCAAATCCAAAGCTTCAGGTTGTTGAATAGCGCCATTGATGAACGCGAGTTTGTTCTTCGCTCCCAAAGCATGTTTCATTGAACGACTCCATGCTAAGTAATTGGAGCCATTGAGTTTAGGAATGATTGTAACCGAATTCGGTCCTTCGCTCGGATGAACGTAGAAAACCGATTCAACATCTTGTTGCGATGCAACTTGAATGATGATAGGTGCTTGACGAGGAGGCATGATTCAATAGAAGAAGCAAAGAAGAATCAATGCGTAAAAAAACGCAGAATTCGAAGAGAAGAAGAAGAAGAATAAAGATGAAAAAATCACCAATTGGAACAAGAAAAGGAAGCAGAGAAGCAGGGAGAAAAGCTTCTGCAAGCAACAATGGTGAAAAGAAGGAAGAAAAACAGAGGTAGAAGATGAAGATTGTAGCGGAAGCAACCGTAACAGAAAATGGTTAGGATCGGAACTTCTCTCTCGTGAGAGAGAAATCTGATACCATATTATCACTAGATAGAAAATGAATGAATCTATTGTTTTCATTAGATTGAAAATGATCAATACAAGATTATTTATACAAGAGGTGTTCTCCATGCTAAGTCCGGTAAGCTAAAAGCTAGAGAATCACTACACTAAGGAATAACTTGTTGAGCAAGTTTTCTCTAATAACAGAAGAGAAAGTACATTGTAATAACACGCCTCTTGAATTTACCAATAGAAAGACCTCGGAACAAACAGTCACGAAACTAGCCGAAATTATATGAGGGGGCCATATATATAGAAAAAACAAATTTTTTATGAAATTTATCTTGACAATTTTTCTTGTTGACAAAGTCCTTTGTGTAGTTATTATAGAGATCGAAGGTGGCAAAACAAAAAAAAGAAAATTATATATCAAGTGATGATTTTTTATCTTTCATATTTCTACCAGTAATATTCACAAATAAATTTGTATTCTAAACACTAGTGTTATGGATTCTAGTGAAGTGAACAAGGAATACTGTATTACCCTCTGCACCTTTGAGAGGAGACTCAATCCAACCTTTACTGCAGAAACCAAAACTCTCCACTCCCTTTGTAATTAATCTTCTCGAGGACCTGAACCACATGGCCTACAACACCAACCTCACCTCCCCACGCTAATCTTTATCAGATCGGACGAACCCGGACCAAAAACCGCGGACCAAAAACCGCGGACAAACAGGGAATTCCGACTCAAATAAGATCACCCACCCTCCAACCCACACCACTGCATCCACGACAAACCCCCGTGAAAACCACCGGTGAACTACCACTACAACCCGCCGCAGCTACATAGGCAGCCTTGCTAAAACCAATCAAACACTACACGTCCCCATCTCCTCGCCACAAACAACGAACATCACCACCACATGACCACCACCACATAACCACCCAAGACACCACACGTTATCACCTTCTCACCACCACCGAACCATCACCCCCATCTCCTACGAGAAACAATGCCAGAGGAGGGAAAGGACAGGTCATCGGAGGACAAAAGTGACGATATAGTGAGAACCAAGACTCAAAATCTAGCATCATCGCCAAAACGAATGACAGATCTACATGAACCAAGTTGCAGCCACGATTTGAGCAAAACCAAAATCTTCGGCGCAACCACCGAACCAAAACAAGACACACCTTGAAATCTGGTCTTCCGACGAACCACCACCGCAGAGAACAGGTGCAAGAGGCGATGCGGATGGTTGTTGATTGACCCATCGTCGCACCACCACAAACCACCGAGCTAAACTATCAATGGCCCATAAGTGACCTTGGCACCATATATCAGTTCATAACTTTAAAGTGTTCAGAACAAGAGTCACCTCTCTTACATTTTCAACATTACTTGTACATATTTCATGTGAGGCTAAATACTAAGAATTTGAGAACATGAATTCAAGAGAAGAGAACATTAAGAACAGTTAACGTACTCAAATGAAGAACTAACGAAAATATGTGTTTCTAACTTGATGGATCAAAATGAAACAAAAATAGTTTATCAAAATGAAACAAAAATAGTTTATGGGATGATTGTAAAACCTAAAATAATTTAAGAGAACAAAATTATAATTTAGCATATTTTATAAATTTTGCATGGATTTGAAAAATAATTAAATATAAGGAACTGAATATGGTAAAGTTCTATTTTGATTTTATAAACACTTAAAACATCTTTGTTGAGGTGAGCTTGAAGATACTGTCAAACATAATTCGAAATTATTATCAATAAATGACTTTCAATACTAAATTAAAATCCAAAATATATATTCATATGTTAAATAATGCTCAAATCTTCTATTAATAGTCTATTGTTTAATTTATAGTACACTAGCGGAAAGACGGGCACGATCTTTCTACTGCGCTATTATTTTATTATGTTTGTTTGTATAATTTTGCTCATGTTTGTTACTGATCTTTTTTTAGAGTATTTAAAGTCGAATTTTAACATTATTTTTTGTTCACGTTTGTTACTAATCTTTTTTTTAGAGGATTTAAAGTCCAATCTTTAACATTAATTTTTGCTCACGTTTGTTCCTAATCTTTTTTTAGAGGATTTAAAGTACAATCTTTAACATTATTTTTTGTTCACGTTTGTTACTAATCTTTTTTTTAGAGGATTTAAAGTCCTATCTTTACCATTATTTTTTGCTCATGTTTGTTACTAATCTTTTTTTAGAGGATTTAAAGTCCTATCTTTACCATTATTTTTTGCTCACGTTTGTTACAATTGATCAAAGGTTAAGGAAGAGTAACTTATATTAATAAAATAATAAAATAATATGGAAATATTGTTTTTTGTGGAAGGGATATGAAAATACTTGGCAATCTTTGTCGGTTGTATTGAGGGGAACAACACAGATGTACAACATAAAAGCGGCTGATAAAAAAGTAACATGAGTTTCTGTTTTGTGCTAATTTTTTGTGAGTTTGATTTGTGGTTAACGGGTGTAAAAGAGGGTTAATGGGGACAATTAGTGACATGGATTGGTAATCCACGTGTTATTTTATAATTGGCTAACAGTAAGAACAGTTCATAAGGAACTGTGTGTAAGTTTTCTCCTTAAATTAAATTTATTCTTATTTATTTGTTACATGTGTTATTTGTATTTAAAATTAAGGGTATTTTTGGAAAGAAAAGTCCGACCCAAAAGTGCTGAAAGGGGTAGTTTTCTTTATATATAGTATAGATATATAATGCTCAAAATCGTTCTTATCTATTCAAAATATATAATGAAGTGTCATCGACCTCAACCTAAGAGTATTTTTTTAATACGGGCTTCATCCAAAAGAGTTCTAGTCATTTCTTGCAATGTTCTATTTTTCCTCTCAACAATTCCTTTTTGTTGACGAGTTCCTGCATAAGAAAAATTATGAGCAATTCCATTCTCATCAAAGAATGTCTTGAAATATTCATTTTCAATTCTCTTACATGATCACTCCTTCCTGACATGATTTTTAAATCTTTCTTAGCATGAACTCGTTTTTAAAAGTTTTGAAAATCTTAAAATTATTCATCTTTTTGTTTTAAGAAAACAACACATGTGAATCTAGAATAGTCGTTAACTATGACAAAACCATATTTATTTCCTCCAAGACTATAAATTTTGATAGACCAAAGAGATCAATATGAAACAATTCTAAAGGTCTTTTGGTTAAAACAAAATTTTTGTTTCGAAAAATATTTTTAACGTGTCCGTTTTTTAACACATGTTTCACAAATATTATCCTTTTCAAAATTGATCTTGGGAAGACCTCTAAACACATCAACTTTAAATAGTCGTAATGATCGTCCCTTTTGTGCCAAATCCACCTATCTTTTTCAAAAGATAAGAAGCATGATTAAGCTCGCAATTCATATAAGAATAAAACATAAATGTTTTTCCTTGTTATATAGTAAAAAGTGTTTTCAACTAGGTGCTTGCTTCATCTCACAAATGTTGGGTTTAATGGTAACTTCCAAACCACTGTCTCAAAGTTGACTAATTCTTAAATAGTTATGTTTCAAGCCTTAAACATATTGACATCTTTTATTTTTGTATAGTTATGCTTACCAATCATACCTTTTTCTATGATATGTTCCTTGTCATTGTTTCCAAAAGTGACAGATCCTCCAGTCTCCTTCTCAAATCATAAGAATCTCATCACCACTCATGTGTTTGGAACAACCATTGTCAAAATACCAAGGCTTTTTCCTTGCATTTGGAGAATGGACCTTCATTTTGAGTTAGAGCATTTTCAGCTTCCCATGATGAGTTTGGTCCTTGATGGTTAGTCTTTTTAACTCTATTTCTATTCAGAAAGCGCTCAGTTTGAACATGACCAGTTATGTTGAATAAGGAACATTTTCTTTTTACTTTAGATAGACTTCTTCTCATATTCTTAATAGGTTCAGATTTAGAGAAATTTGTTTTTATAACCTTACCTTTTTCCTGAGAAAGCAAACAAATTTAAGATGTCCATATTTATTCCAAATTTATGAAGTTTATTTCTTGGAATGTGAGAGGGTTGAGAGGTTTTGATAAGCGGAATGAGTTCTGTAAGTTTGTGAAATTGTTTATGACGATCTTATTTTTTCCGTACTACCATATATTATTTCAGGTGACTCTATCTCAATCTTCTGAAACTTCTAGCTGTAGGGACATACTTAGCCAAGCATTAAATGTCCGTGAGTATTCTGGTCGTGTAAGGGGTATGGGGTTAGGGGTCACTCAAACAATTCTTAACAAAGGTCAAAAGAGAAGTGAAAAAAATCCCAGTACTAGAGAATTAATGGCCATTATTCAAAACCTATCATCTGAAGTTGAACAATTGAAAAAGGAAAGGGGAAAAGATATCGCAAGAAGTCAACAGGATATGCATATCCTTAGTGACAAAGATAGTTCC
>Ga0228710_1011475_pt1 | contig 11420 bp, 3 predicted proteins | sample MedpolnodulmetaG_FD_177995 | JGI IMG/M metagenome (GOLD analysis project Ga0228710, IMG submission 177995) | Root nodule microbial communities from Medicago polymorpha collected in Santa Monica, California, United States - pink nodules | ecosystem: Host-associated > Plants > Roots > Nodule... | reverse complement strand
TGATTTAAATAAATAGAAATTTTCCTATTTATTACTTGAATGAAATAGAAGCGTAATACTCCGTTTTATGATGTTACTCTGATTTATCTATTAAATTGCGATTTTTTTGGGAAACGGGGTGTTACAACAACAAACTACAAACAATTTCAAAATCAGTTTCAACACTCACCCTCACACCTAGCGTGGGCCTAAGTCCAATTCCAATATTGCAATTATTAACTGATACCATCTTAAATAAGTTTGGATCTCGTTCTAAAAGTTAGTTCAAATGATGAGGGTATTCAAACATATATTAAGACAATCAACAACCCGACAACCTGAGCAATATATGACTAACAACAAACTACAAACAACTTCAAAATCAACTTCAACAGTTAATTTGTTTGCAAATCTATTATTTTTGTTGTTTTTAACGACTTACAATTTATATTGTATCAATATACTTTATCAATTTGAATGATCTTTGTTTTAAAAAAAAAAAGAAAGAACAGCTTTAGCAAAACTTAACAGAGTGAAAAGCGAGAGCCAGAGAACCACTTTCCATATCAAACATAGTTATATATTTTTATATGTTAAAGCTTAATTGTATCAAACACAGAAAGCTTTCATTTTCGACAAAAATAAACACTTGCAGAATGAAACTAAGATAAAGAAAATCCTACTAAATGTGTATATATTCATGTAAAGAATAAAGGAGTGCGAAACACTGAAAAGAAACACCGATATGATAATCTTTGTATGGTCCAGTACTTGATATATGTCCCTTTGCGCATTATGGTTATTGAAGTTTTGACACTCTTTTACGTTTCTCGTACATACGAATGCTGACATTGGCCTTTTTATGATGAGCCTATTCATATCCTAATATCCTATGAAATAAAAGCTCTTTGCACTAAAGAAAGTAAACCAAAAATGGAAAAGTTTTCAAGTGAGGTTGTATTTTGAAATTCGTGAATTTCAAACCAAAAAATTTAAACCTAGATCATAAGTCACAAGTTTTTAATGATATTGTATTCTCTGCCTTCACGTAGAACCCACATTCACGCATTCATCTTAAGTTCACAAAATGTAAATTTTAATTTTATAATTTAAAATACCAAACATGAATTTAGTCGTATACTGATCGAACGACTATTGATATACCAAATGCGTGAATGTTGAATATCTCGTATGCAGGATCCATTTGGAGTTAATAAAGAGCTAATTATCCATCATTTACAATATTATATAGTGTGATAAACAAATGTTTAATTAGATTTTCATTTTTTAAATTGGTTTTGTTTTGTGGGAAAGAAGAAAGTGAATAGAAAAAGATGACTGAAAATAATGTTCCTTTAAAGTCTCGAGCAAACCAACTCCTCACACTAGACTTAAGTATATTCCTCTAAATGAAAGAAAAAGAATACAAATACAAAAAATGGAGATTTTTAAATGGCAATTGGCAAATCTATCATGGATTTCTCCAATTTTGTAATTTCACATGTTTCATTTAACAAAGATATATTGTACTTTTTACTAACGAAAATATATTGTTAAAATGCAAGGTTTTCTTTCATCTTCATCCAATCTTGAATCTTAATCACAACTCCAGTTATAAGGACTAAAATTGATTATGATATAGATAGTTTTTTTTTTGGTAGTGTTTATGATATAGATAGTTAATATAAGGGAAAGAATCCACTTTTTGAAAGTTACATCAAAGGTGTAGAATGTAAGCAGAGTAAGGTGGTGACATTCTCAAATATATTCAATGCTATTTGTCGGACCCAAAGTTGCCTTCCCATGTTTTTATCACATTTATCTGCAAATCCTTTTAGCCTATATGGTAAAGGTAAAGCAAAAGCAGATAAATCAAATCCGAGCAAAAATTTATAGGATGTATGTCTAGTCACTAAAGATATGTGGGGCAAAATGGGAAAATTTTGGAGGAATATATATATATATATATATATATAAAATTGAGATTTTAAAAATGTAAGGAATAACGTGATAGTTAATCATACAATATTTCAATCAACTTTTTAAAAATGAAAAATAAAATTCCCCTCCATTTCTCAGGTTTCCCTCCAAAACTCGATTGTCATATCTTTGCACCTTCTTTTGAGTCCTATTGACAAGCTTTCTTTTTAACTTCTTAGTACTGAAAATTCTAAGCCAAAAAAGCTTTATAGCATAAACACTCATTTGCTAGGTGGACTTTTTGAATTTTGAACTTCTCTTCATGTCAGACAGTAGTGATCTATGAAGCACGACCACATACACGGATATCGAACACGACACGGATAATAATTTGAGAAAATGACATAATTCAGTGTAACTATAGGTGTCATGTCTGTGTCGGTGTCAGACGTCAACGTGTATCCGACACCGAAACACGCATAATCCGAGGAGTGTTTATGCTTCATAGGCACTGATTCAATTTTCAGTAGAAAAAGACTATTGCAGCAAATGGTATTCACATTTACATAATAATTGATAGTGTCCACTTGATATTTAAGATAACAAAGACATGATGAGATATATAATAAACAATAAAGTCCACTTGTTGCAATATTGGTGCTTCATTTTCAAAATCGGTGCAAGGACGTGGGTTGACGGATCATTTAGCCCCTAGCTCGATCGGGGCTCACTGTTCTGAGTTCCAATACATCAAAAAGTCTCATATTACTTGGGAGTTGATGGTAAAAAGTAGTTTATAAACATTTACTCTCTTCAATTGATCGAGACTTCTTTTAACTAAAGGTAAAAATGTGATGACCGAAGACTTGTACTAAACCCATAACAAACAACACCTCAAAAAAGCGGTGACTTGCGTTTAAAACAATATCCAAGTTGAAATGCTTGACATTTATTTAGGGATGTCAATTTGTACATGTAAGCAGAGATCTACGTGGGAACTGCCCCATTCAGACCCTCGTTGACGGGAAGTTTTTTCCCGCAGGGACGAGAACAGAAACTCCCCAATCCACATAGACCCTGTCTCTAAGCAGTTTACTAAAATAACTTCTAAATGTATATCAAGTATTATAAATGTTATATTTATTTATCTTTCCATACAATAACTGTATAGATTTCTTTTATATGTAAAATTTATTATTTGCACAAGACTCATAGTATTGTCTTACTTTTTAATTTGTTTTATAGTTAAAAAAAATTTACTATCAATTTTATTGAAAATAATAAGTTTTCTTTTTGTTGATGAATCCCCCGCAAGGACCGTGAAAATCTAGGTTTTGGGGTCAGATATAGGAAGAAAATACTCCTCAAAATAGGGAATGGAGACATGGATGGAGAAAATTGTGGACGGCCGGGATGGGGAGTACCCTACTCCGGTGCCGCTGACATCCCTAAGTCTACTTGTGTGATGTTCATAGAGGTGTGACCTTTAATTGGCAAAGAAATGTGCCCAACTTTGAAAGGAAGATAGTGTAGTGGTGGGGTCTAATTTGGCTGCAATTTGCTGATGTTATGTTTTTTTTTAATGTCATTTGCTGATATTATTATATGATGATAGTATCATCAAGGGGTTGGCTGCTGCCAATAGTAGGTGTTGAAGCAATGGCTTTTATAAGGGAAACATGATGCATAGTTTTTTCTCATCTCACTCACGCATTCTATCAAGATCCAGTGCAAAAAGAATATTTGTTACATTTTCTGTTTATTTTTATTTTTTTAACAAAAACTAGTTACAAACCCATGCTTCGCACGAGTTTAATAACGTATCTTGTAAAAAAAATTGTTTTAAAGGAAAAATGAGCAAATTAATGAATATTGCACAAACATTATAAATCTTTATCAAAATATTTATGAAAATTTTACCAAGTCTTAACTAGAGATTAATATTTGTGAGATTGTGATGATTGATAAAAGAATTAAAAAGGCTAAAGGGTATAGAAATAAATTTATTAAAGAATTAAAAATTTGTTTAAACTTAATTTTGTTACAATTTAGGCCTAAAAAAAAAATTGGACTTCATTGAGTTTTTCTCTAATTTTTTTTATCAGGCTTGAAGCTATGACTATGAGTTTGAAAACTGCAAAATTCATAAAAATTATTGAAGAAACACTATAAACAAATAAACAACATCGTCAAAAATGAAATCATATTTGGCTATAGTGATCAAGCAAACAAAAAAAGGAAGCATATTAAATACCTATAATCAATGGATTCTAATTGCATAGAGGTGACACTTATACTTTCTCTGTGTCTGGTCATCAATAAGAGTGATTGTTTTGCGCTTTTCTTTCAGAATTGTTCTTGACACCTCGTTTGGGAAATGCTAAACAGAGAAATAACTGCAATATTAGTCTAATGCATATTAACATGGATAAGATGTATATGAATATAGTTACATGTAATTTATAAAATGAAGGTAGCATAACTGATTTTAAGCTAAAGAAAATGTATCATGGCTTCTAATTTATCTTCCTATTATCTTCCCATAAAGTCTAGATAAATGCATGCATGTGGATTATATGTACCTCGTTGACCAATTAGCATTGTTGAAACAAATGGAAATTAAGCATCACTCTTGCATGTGCATCTATAGCTCGCACCATTTGACATTGATGTCTTCAAACATTTGGTGCAACTCTCGTAATACCATCCCAACTGGTTAGGATTGAATGTAGTTGTTTTTTAAATAGTGATGCAGTATGTATCCTAACACAATTTATGCACATGAAATAAAGAATAATGCAATATGTATTTTTAATTTGTGCATAAAAAAAACAGACCTTGACTAAGTTTATAAATTCAGCAAATGGCCTAACTTGAGACAGATTGGAAAAATCGTTGTACGAAGTACGTTGAGAAGAAGCCGAACTCAGACTTAAGTTCTACCTGAAGCTTTGACTCTGAGCTTGAGAAATGTTAAGGTCACGACAACAATTCAAGAAACATGGTCAAAAAACAATCAAATCAGATGTGAAATAATAAGTTACTCTAACACTATATTGTGAAATCATAATGCAAACTTACTAAGTCTTAAACTTCTCAACAACTGGATGATGTAGGTTGATGAGCAGCCTCGAACCTGACCAATTGTTACATCTATTTGAGTTGCCATTAACTATAAAATGGAAGCACATAAATCAAGGTAAATGATAAAGCTACAGAGTATTTTACCCATAGTGTTACATCAACTATATTCCCACTGCATATGGAAAGACATCTTTCAGGTCATTATCAAACTTATACAAAATCCTATCATCTGATGCTGAAAAATTAGAAAATAATATCTTTTATCTTTCAACACAATGTTCGTACACGGTTTCTTTCCAGTCCCAATTGGCGTTGTCTCGACAATCTCATAAAGAAGCCAGATGATTTCTTAAAAAAAAAATTACATCTATAAGAACATTATAATCGGGAAAACACATAAATAAATTAAAGCACATAATTATACCATATAAAACGTCAGTTTTGAATTTTCCATCTTGAATTTTCTTAAATGACTTAAAGCGAAATTCATGAGTAAGAACGTTAGTTAACTTGTCATACTTCTGCACCTTTGTACCAAAACCAAAAACAACCTTAAAGGGATTAAATGCAATGTTATTATCAAACACATGAAAATTATACAAAGAATAAGTCTTGTTTTCCTCAATCAAAGCCTTCCAATGCTCCAATTCTCTATATCAAGTTATTACATGAACTCGATCACCCTAAATCCGAGAAAGAAACCAAAAAATATAAATAAATCAAAATGTACACTAATAAGTAACATTGATAAATCATAAAGGAAATTACAACAAATCTTAACTAACTCATCTAACTTTTGCATTACAAATAATGAGCTTCATATGTTGATTCTCATTACTACCGGTCACAATCCAAGAATCCAACACTCCAAATCCTATTTTCCAAATGTCCAAATCATTTTTGAGATCCTTAATGTAGTCATAATCCCTTGACATTGAAATACCTATATAGAAATACAATAATATATCATTTAATTTTATTCCTTTTGTTCATTCTAATATCAAAACAAGCTAACATATTTCTATGTGATCAATTTTTGTATCATCAAATCAACCTGATCTTAAATGCAGAAATTTCTGCATCATCAATTTTCTGGACCTCAATGATATGACAAAAACAAATTTACACCAATCAACTTTCGTATGACTCAATGATATAGGAAAGAATAAACCAAATATGAAAACTGTTACAGCTTTAGGATTACTCACAAAAACTAAAATAACCCACATGCATCAATTTTTTTCAACTACAGTACCAGAAGTTAAAATAACAATTGTGTCAAAATCTTACCATGAGCTAAAATTCAATCATCATGACCTCTACTATACTCCACATAACAAAAGAAGATTTTTCTACAACCATGCAACATAACAATTTCTGGTACATAATCCACTAATAATTGAATAAAAAACAAAAAAAAACCCTTAAAATGCATAATCGTGAAAAAAGAAAGAAAACCACCTATGATGAAGCAAAAGCTGAAATAGTGTCGAAAAATGAACCCCTCAAGCCATAAAAATTGGTCAACTCAAGTCATGCATGGTCTTAAGACCATGAAAAAAGGAAGAAAATGACCTCTTATAAAGAAGAAAGTGAAACAATGTTCCCAGCTGAACATAGATACCGTTTGGCCAAGGTTTTTTACGGTCTAAAAGTTACTTCAGAACAAAGTTAAAATGAAGGCCTTTAAGAAAGAAGTTAAAGTTGTTTGGTTTCTTTGTTTTTTTTTTTGTTTTAAAGCTTTTTTTAAGTTAAATGTTGTTTGACAAAATATTGTACAAACTTCGAATTTATTATTTTTGTATGGTGTCTGGGGTTCAAACCTCGGACTTGGCATATATTTATGCATTGTTCCTATCAACTGAGCTAAAATCATGAGGACAAAACTTTGAATTTAATATGAATTAACATAATAAGTAAAAAAATGTTTAAAATATTTTCTGAAGGCTAAAAATGTTAAAAAATAAAAGTTTTTTTTTACAAATACTATATTTACTCAATAACGTTTATTTTGTGTAACATGAATACAAATTTGTATCATCATATAAATGACTTGTTAAATATTTGAATAGGAGAAACAATTTAAGGAGCCTAAAATAATATTATAAATAATATCAAAATAGTTGGGTTTTTCTATTTCAATTATACCCTGTAACAAATTTCGTTATAAGAATACCATATTTTTGGTGTCTTTCAAAAAGATAAGAATTTATATTATATGATATTATATTTGTTACATTGTTGGTGTCATGGAAACGTATATGTTTAGTTTTTTTTAATATGAAAAAGATATGCATAGTTTGTTACAATATAAAGGTGCAAAATATATATACAAGTATAATTTTTTTAGGCATCTATACCTTTTTTGAAGAAAAGACATCTACAATTTTACTTTTAATTAAAATCCAAATTTTATAAAAATAATCATACGCATTATGCAACGCCAAAAAAAATTATACGCATTAGCGTAACAAAAAAACAAACACACATAAAATATTACTCTAAACGCTAATGTGTATGTGTGTATATATTTGTGAGGTTGAAGAAAGAAAATAAAAAATATTTGGTATCATTAAATGACAGTGTGAATAAAAATATTTGTGAGGTTATGATGATTAAACGATATTGAAATTAAATATATAAGTGATAAAAAGATAATAAAATTCCTTTAAAAAAAGGTAATAAAATTAAATGGAACCTCCTTAAAAATAATTAAATAAAACGGTTCAAAAAAAATTAAATGGAAGAAAAAAATATTGAAATATAATATTAAAAAATAAAAGAAAAGGTTCACAACGTGAATTGAAGAGAGATGGTTGTGAAATAAATTGTCGAGAAGTAGTTTTTTGAAGTAGCATTCAACAACTTTTGGCCAAAGCTCATTCCATTCATTTTTATGCATTAAAAAAAAGTACCTTTTTTAGTAAGTACTTAATTAATATTGTATTTGGCCTAACTTCTCCTTAAAAATGTAGAGAAGTTGAAAAAAAAACCGGGTCAAACGGTATCTTAATCTCCCACAACGGCAGTGTAGAAGCAACTGAATTTGGGAGAAAAAATTGGAAAATAGTTAAAAATAAAAAAATTGGAAAATAGTTAAAAGTTTTTAAAAATATAAAAATTAGAAAATAGTTAAAAAAAATCGTTAAGGTAGCACTCAACCAAGCAACACTAAAAAAAATTATATGCATCAGCGAAACAAAAAAACAGATAGACAGACATAAAATATTACTCTAAACATTAATGTCTGTGTGTATATTCGCAAGGTTGAAGAAAGGAAATAAAAATATTTGGTATCATTAAATGACAGCGTGGATAAAAATATTTGTGAGGTTGTGATGATTAAACAATATTGAAATTAAAATAATTGATATTGTGTTTGACCTAACTTCTCTTTAAAAATGTAGAGAAGTTGGAAAAAAAGCCGGGTCAAACGATACCTTAATCTCCCACAACGGCAATGTAGAAGCAACTGAATTTGGGAGAAAAAATTGAAAAATAGTTAAAAATTGGAAAATAGTTAAAAGTTATTAAAAATTAGAAAATAATTAAAAAAAATTGGTGAGGGGCAAAATGGAAAATATGGCATAAAAGGTATGAGGTGGCAACAACCAAATTCCACCAATTAGAAAATTACAAAAATGCCCCTCCTAAGGGCAAAAATGGAAAAATATAGGGCATCTATTTTAATAGTTGTTAGTAGAATAGATGTAGTGCAATTGGTCCTTGCGTGTGAGTGTTGTAAACTTTTTGAATATTGAGCTCAATTGCTCACGTACGTGATTGAGTATTCTCTTCTATCCCACTTTTTAATTTGAGAAGTTCAATTGAACTTAATAGGTGAATAAAGTGATTACTTATAATCTTGTATTTGATGATATTAATAAAATGTTTACTTATCATAAAAAATTCAACAATAATATTTTAACGTTTTTAATTTCTCAACACTCGTTCTTTTTAATTTCTTTTCTTGTTACATTATCAACATATCATATTTATCACGCTATGCTCTTTATTTCTTTCTCTCAAAGTGTCAATTGAATGAATGAGTATCCATCAAATATTTTTCCAATAAGACGTGTGAGAGCTTGAGAGCAAATAGTGTTTTTTTTAGAGCAATTTGGGTAGAGTTTGTTTGTTTGTGGAAGCTAGAGACTGGCTCAAATGGATAGTGAATTCGCCTACAAAGCCCTGAAAATATATAGACAAAAATTTCAAGGTTCAAGCACAAGTTTAATCAAACTTAGCAGATCGGCCACTACAGATGGCCTAACCTATTTTGATCGCTCTAACAAAAGCGTCTACTCTCTACCAATACAATTTATAGGATCAACACATCATCCAAAAAAGAGATAATACTTATACTCCCTCTAAGTCTTTTTCATAAACCATTTCCAGGAATGCATCGTAATATGATCAACAAATTGAGAGACATCATTAGCTCGTATGAAAACAAAGATAAACTATGTGCATTTTGTTAGGTTCTTTTTATATGTTTTTTATAAATAAATAAAATGCAAATTTTATGACTATAACAAACATTGAAAAAATTATAAATTTAAGAAATTTTTTTATTTGTTAGATTTATAATTATATATATATATATATATATAATGAAGCATTAGAAAACTATTGGGCGCCCTTCCCCTAAAGACACTATTGGGGCCCGTCGATGGCATTTTTTGTCAACATTTTTCTCTCTTTTTCTTGTAATATCATGTAGCACAACCTTACGGGAGTTGTGACCTTAATTGTAATTTAAACTTAATTTTTGCATTTATTTATAGGCAAATGTGAGTGATTACTGATTATGATAGTTTCTATTATTGAACTTGTGACCTCATATTTAAAATTCTTGCAATGTCTCTTAACTTATGATTTGAGCTACACCTATATATGTGGGACACAAATGGAGAAAGAAGTAGATTATTAAAATGGGTAATAGTCATTTTGATCTCTGAATGTGTAACGAGTGGCTACAATAGTCCTTCAATGTATCGAAATTTCAAAATAGTCTGTGGTTGTGCACTTTCTTAATCAAAATAGTCCTTGACATTAAAATATTTCGTTAATATTGTCATATTTATCTTTCAATATATTTACATATTGACATATCAGTTATTAATCCTTACAAGTCTTTATTTACTGTAATTTCAGTCCTTATATGAAAAGAGTTATTGTGAGTATCGAGAGATTATTTTAGCCTCAGAGACTATTTTGACTAACAAAGTACACAATTAGAGATTATTTTAAAATTTTAATATATTAAGAGACTATTGTGACTAATCCTTACATAATTAGGAACCAAAATGACTATTACCCTTTATTAAATTTATTTAATTTTTGTAAACAATTAATGAGTGTAAAATGCGCTTTGTATTGGGCCATGAGGAGGTCTAGAAGATGATCACATTGGATTTTGAACAATTATATATGAATTATGCTCTTCCCCCAGCACAAAACACTCTCGCCCAGTATGATTTTTAAATATACCCCTACGTGAGTTAAGTCACGCAGCATGTCTTAACTCACGCACATTATAAGCTCTGCGTGACTTAAGTCACGCACCACTGACATGTGCGCGAGTTAACTCACGCACGTTGGCCGGTGGTCAGAGCTGAAGAACAAACAATTTTTCCACTTTGGTCAGGTTTTCAACATTCAATTTACACGTTTTTAACCACTTTCACACGTTTTTTTGACCACATTAATGTTAGATACAAACTAGGTTGCCATTTCTACCTATAAATACCCTCACAAACTTCCTCTTTTCCTCACATTATCTCCTCCCACTCTCTCCCCCTTTTTTGCTTCTATAGCATCTAGGCTTTTTATACCCCTTTAGGTATATACCAGTAGCTTTTAAGGGAAGTAGTGATCCGTCGGGTTCGGGAAAAGGGCATCATCCCTTGAGGTAGAATTAGGTTTGCTTCCTTTTACTCCCAAAATCTTTTTACCGTGGGTAAAAAGAATCAACATGGGGGTATAAAAGGAACCAAATTTAAATTTACCTCAAGGGATCTTGATGTCTTTTTCCCCCAACAGAACAGATCACTATTTTCCCCAAGAGCTATTGGTATATACCGAAGAGGGTGAAAGTAACTTTTTACCCCAAGAGGGTAAAATATATGTATTAATTATTGTAATGTTTGAATGATATTAATAAAATGAGAGTTATATTTATTAAATTTGTTTTTTATTTGTATTTATTTTTGCATTTATTTTATGTTTATGATTATGTATTGAATAAATAAATATTGAATAAATAAAATCAAATTTATTTTTTAATTTCGTATTTAATGAATAAATAAATTAGAATAAAATCAAATTTTATTTCTAATTTCGTATTTAATGAATAAATAAATTAGAATAAATATTGAATTAGAATAAAATCGAATTTATTTTAAGTGCATAAATAAATTAGAATATAGCAAATA
>Ga0228710_1011472_pt1 | contig 11421 bp, 6 predicted proteins | sample MedpolnodulmetaG_FD_177995 | JGI IMG/M metagenome (GOLD analysis project Ga0228710, IMG submission 177995) | Root nodule microbial communities from Medicago polymorpha collected in Santa Monica, California, United States - pink nodules | ecosystem: Host-associated > Plants > Roots > Nodule... | reverse complement strand
AAAGTGATTTTTTATTATAAAATTACCATAAAGGACACAATTTTTTTCTTCCAAATATAACATGTTTGTCCAAAAAAATTACTTTTTTATGTATGAAAACAAGTATGTTAATTAAAAAATGCATTTATGTTGTAAAAATAACATATTATCTACGTATTTGTTACATTCAAAAAATTTACACAAAAAATATGATAATGGAAAGAGAAACAGAAAAAACATGATAATGGAAAGAGAAACAGAAAAAACATCCAAATATACAGGTTCAATTATGAATGAATCAAAAAGATAATAGAATTGCTAACCTTCACAACTTAGATGATCTGCACCAAAAAAATAAAAGAGGGAACTCACTTGTTTAGAGAATAGAGAGAAGAATAACGATTAGGCTGTGAAAAAAAGAAGACTAGTCTTTGTATATATAGCAAAACAAGGATATGATTGGAATTTTAGTTTGTTTTAAACATATCTTTTTTGTTAAAATCCCGTAACAAATTTCTCTCTCCTCTAAAAATAATCTATTAAAAAAAAAGCTGCTCATAACAGCTTCTCATTTAAAACAGTTTTTAGATTTTTTTTAGATTATGATTTTTTTGAAAATCTGTAACAAACAAATGCAATATTAAAAAAAGTGATTTTTTTATAAAAAAAAAGCTGTAACAAACGAGCCCATATTGTAATGTTAGTAAGGTAATGGACCAACTTAAAACTTTTTAAATGTAGAGGAAGTACTTGAAACTTAAAATAAACGTAATCAACCGAATGTGCAATTTAGTTAAAAATATATAGAGTGAACGTTTAGTAAACAATTAATGACTTTTGATTGTCATCATCAGGATTTTAAGCGAGATCTCTATTGAAGTTGGGGACCAATTGAGTGAGCTTTAGAGATAAAAATGTGATGAGGCTATGTGTTTCTTTATAATAATATTTGATTATTTGGATGGTGTGTCTTGCAATTCCGCAAGGCTAATTAAAACCAATTTCATTAAAATTAACAAAACATGAGGTGTTTTACCCTTTTTTTTATTTGTGGGGATGGGGTATTTTACTTATAAAGTGATCAAATAGCTATTTGTTTGTTACATGAAAATTAAGGAGATAGAATATGGCTGAAATACAAAAAATTGTGTATGCTTTCATCATCTTGATCTCCCTTATGGTTGTAACTAGCATCGAATTTGGTAAGTCCCATTTTCACACTCATTTTAATGTTTATTCTTTATCTTATCGTATACTGGTGAAAAGACGGGCACTCACGTGCTTGTCTTTTTACTCTTTTTATTGCGCTAACCGTTGAAAATTATTAAGTGATTTTTTGTATGAAATTTTGATTTGGATTAAAACAAAAATTGTAAATGTTTGTTGCTTTCAAGTTATAAAAACCAAACTAATCATGATTATTTATTTCAATGACACCAACAATATAACAAAATAAATATAATCTAACTTTTTTTTAATGAAACCAACAACAATCTTTATTATAGAAAAAGTTGTTTAAAGGTAAAATTGGGATAATGAAAAAGTAAGTATAAATATATTCATCTAGTTTATTACACTTTTTAAATGATAAATGAAAAAAAACAGATATATATATATATATATATATATATATATATATATATATATTCATATCGTGTTTGTTAATTTTTTTTTAATATTTAATATTATTCTTATCTATTTGTTTTGTATTCAAAATTGAAGGCATTTTTGAAAAGAAAAAGTCAACCTAAAAAAAGTTAAAAGAGGTTATTTTCTTTATATATAGTATAAATGTTACGGTTGTCGAGTATCCACTCGCTATTTTTGACTAATCTCAAACAAAGAATTTTATTGGACATATTTAATGAGGTCTCCTTCTCAAACTACATTTTATTTATCCACAAGATTTGAACATTAAACTATTTTAATTTTAAAGAAACATGAGTCTAGTTCCATTCATACCAAACTAATATAATATTGGTCTCATCTCTTTATTATTGACGGCTTTATAAAAAACTAAAAAATAATTAAAGATTGGTAAGCAAGAATGAGCTCTAATTACAATCAATATTTGTACTTGGGATCTATTCTATGAGTTGAAAGGAAATTTAGTAATTATTTATGAATTTCTCGCAACAATAAACTAGTAAAAATTTAATTGACATAAACATAGAACAAGACTTTTTACTATATAAAGTGTTCAAATAATGTTATATTTCTTATATGTAAATGTGAAAATATGGATGAAATTTTTAAGCTTGTTTATACTGTGGTAGTTTTTGTTTCCCTATATCTTGTTGTAGTCGAGAGTCAAAGTAAGCTCATTCTCATATTTTTGTTTTCTTACCTTATACACAATATTTCATTCAATTTTAATAATATTTGTCCATTTTTATTTTACAATACAGGAACTTATTGTAGTAGTTTTATTCATTGTTATAAACTAAAAGGGTGTCCTCCTGAAGGGGTTTGGAGGTGCAATGATAATCTTTGTGAATTAGTTATATAAATGAGAAAAGATGCTCCTGTGAGATGTAATAATGTAAATTAGAACGATCACATTTAATTGATCGGTTTAAATCTAATTTTCATATAAAAAGTCTATTCTTGCTTCTTATACAAAAAGTTCATTCTTTACCATGACTTTTCAATTAATGACAGCAACAACAATCTTTATTATAGAAAAAGTTGTTTAAATGTATAATTGAGATAATGAAAAATTAAGTATAAATATACTCATCTAATCTGTTACACTTTTTAAATGGTAAAAAAAAAACACACACACAGGCACATCATGTTTGTTAATTTTTTTTAACATTTTCCTTAAATCGATTCTTATATATTTGTTACACCCACACACTCATATCGTGTTCGTTACATTTTTTTTTTAACATTTTCCTTAAATCGATTTTTATATATTTGTTACACGTCTTATTTGTATTAAAAATTCTTTTTTGGAAAAAGAAAAAACCAACCCAAACGAACTGTGTGTGTCCTACTAATACACATCCGTATTGTCTTGGAAAAAAATGTTACTGTTGTAACACCCTAAACCTAAACTTTGATTTATTAAATAATAAGAATATATTTGAATAAATGGTGTTATGCATACTCGTCATCTATCATTTCACAAAATAATAACACGTCATATTTCAACGGGGGAAATTAATTCAACATTTCTCATAAATGAAAGAATCTGATTCTCAACATTAATCGTAGAAATAACGTAAAGTTTCACAAGATTTAAACTCCATAGAAATAAACATTCAACATTTGACCCCAACCCTAGTGTTACAGATCAGAGCACTTGTTTCTTTGACCACGTAAAATCACTAAATGATAACAACGAAAGTAAATCCAAGTCACCATCTTCTAAGTGTCCTGCAACTAGAGCTCCTCATCCAGAGTATCAGTACCCCACGAGTACAGACACCATAAATACAACAACAATAAAGGGGTGAGAATACACATCATAACATTTAGTTGGGATACATGAATAATTAATTAAACAGTTATAACATGGTTGGTCATCATTCACAAACACACTCACACTACTTCATCAAGTTATACATCATCAGATCATACATCAGTTACACATCATTAACACATACATCAATTCACCTATCATCACTTATATGCAATGCACTTCATTCCTATCATCTATATGCAAGCTGGTGCCGATTTCTATTGTCATTTTAATATATGTCAAAGTTGTGTTACTGAACATACATTCGACATTTTTCTTAAATTATGATATGATGCATGAAGACTCATTAAACACCACATAATAATACATCAACAACAAATCATCCTCACAACATAAATCATTTCGTCATTTTACTTATCATTATAAAACAAATACTTCATTTGTCATTTGCAAACGTCGTTTATTACATCATTCATCATCGTCATACACCAATTATTATCTCATCGTAAATCATCGTTATACAATGGCAACTTCTTATCGTCATTTAACATCTTATATAAACATATGTACATAATCCATTCCTTCGTTAATCAATACTACAATTAGAATCCACACTTATCATTAGTTCTCTCAATTACTATACATTTCATTTTAATAGTATTCCTATTCTTCATTCTTAATTTAAGATGTTTACCTCTCCCTTAACATTCCTTATAATGTCTTCCACCTATACAACTAGTTTTTTTTTATTAATTTTTAAGGCCATATGTTCATATGTCGACACATCATCAATATCATTCATTACCTTAGACCTTTATCTCGGTATTCTTGGTTTACTCTAGTTCATACACATCATATTGGTCTTAACATTAAATTTAGTCTTTACTCTAAGGTGCTACTATTTTCATCTTCATTGGTTCATGAATTACCCTCTTACATCCCTCTATACTTTGCTTTATACGCCTTTCATCATTTCATGTTTTAGTCTCGCTAGCATTGTGATATAATCACTCCTATTGACACCTAAACACACTCCTTCATTTACGTATAATAGTTTATGACCATAATCTCCACTTTAGGAACTCAAATGAGGAAAAATCGTTGAGTTTTCTAGGCCTAGGAAGGGTGCACAGTCGTGCTTTTTGGGGGAACGGTTATGTGCCCCCTAAAGCACAAAAACAACACACGAAGCAGAAGCTTTGGCACAGGTCGTGTGCCTGGGTGGCACGACCATGCGTGTCTGACTGGACAACAAATCGCAGCTCTGCTGCAATTTCGTCTTGGGGGTCCTTTTCCGACTCTGTTTTCGATCTAAAACTCACCAAACTCGTCCCTAATCATCACCCTAAGGTTACCCTATCATTCAAACATTAATTTTCCATTAACCTACCGAATCACATACTCTTTTCATGGTCAAATCCTCAATTCAAAAACCCTAAACTAGGTTCCCTCAATTTTAATCTTTCAACAAAGACATTACATCCGTTCATCATCATTCTTTCATCATAACTATCATCATCACAACACTTAAGATTAAACATCCCCACCTTTACAATTTAAGATACCCTAAAGTGAAATGATTCTCCCTTTACCTCGAATCTTCGGAATTACAGCTTTTGGCTCTCTTCTTCGTAGCTAGGGTTTTCTCCTTCTCCTCTCTTCTCTAGTTTCTACGTTCAGTTGATATTTAATTTAAATTTTTAAATATCTTAAATATTAATTGATACATATTTTATTATGAATTAAGAATGTCCTTATATGTCATTTTATATTTATCAGCTAGTTTAACCGCTGATTTTACCAAACACTATAATTGGCGTATCAGCTATCAGTTATTAGCTATCAGCCACCAGCTATCATCTATCCACTATTTTTACCAAAGAGAGCTTTAAACAGAAATTAACGGATTAGATAGACTCTAGTATATTACTACAATATTTTTAACATATAGTGAAGGAATAATCCGTAGTAAAGCTCGAAAAACGGTAGGTATAGGCGATAAACCTATACCAAAGAACATTTTGTTCTGTGGCCTTTAATTCGTTAGATCTGCATAAATTTGCCGCCCTAATAGCTTATAGCTACGATATTTTCAAGTTGTTGAACAAAGTCTCAGAGCTATATCCACAGTTAGTGACGCATATTGAATTGCTTTACCCCTCACAGTTTTCTGTTGGTAAATGTTTGGCAACCTTTTTTTGGTACAATTTTTTTTTACTCAAACAAATAATTTTTCTGTCCTAAATTATAAGTTGCTTTGCACAAAAAGATTTATCAAATTATAAGTCGTTTTACAATATCAATAAAACATTAATGTTAATAACTTTTTCTATTATATTCTTAGCTATTTATTATTCTCCATTCTTTCAATTCTTTAACTTATCTTTCTCATAATATTAATGAAAGATAATTTTGTAAAGTAAATCATAATTTATCTTTCTCATACAAAATTAATTATTTTGGAAAGATATGGAAGATGAATACAGTGGGTGAGAGAGAAGTGTGTGAGAGAGTGGTTGGAAAAAATAGTAAGATAAAAATTTAGTGTTGAGAGACTATTGTAATAGTGTGTTCTTTATATAATCCAATGATTAGAAAACAATTTTTCATGGTGGGAAAGAAGTCTCCTTTCCTTGGCTAAATGGCACCTAAAAGTAGAAGCTTTGCATTTGACTTGTAAAGTTAGAGATTTGTTTCTCTTAGCTGGGGTTTCATCGTCATTAAGTTTAGTCTCATGAATTCTTAAGGATGTAAGTAGCTCTTCTATTTCTTTGCTTCTTCAATAGCTGGCTTACTTTTGATCACCATTTTATAGGAAGGTTTTCTTAGAATCTTTTAATTTCAATATGTACATTCCTAGAGTATTTCAAAAACTCTGAGAGTGTTGAAGAGTTTCCAAACATGTCTTCAACATATTTGTCTTCTTCCATTTTGAACATTTCGTATTTTCTTATAAAGATACTTGTTTTTGATTCTTTCACTTTGGAAGTTCAAGTCCTCAGGAAGAAAAACTAATATAACGTTTAACATACTAACATTTATCATTATAAAAAAAAACTTTGGAAGCTCCTTCCTATGAGAGAGCTAATGAATCCCGTATAGTTTCTTTTGCTATTTCGCATTGACCACATTTTACATATTGTGATTGGCTAATAGAAAATATCAAGAAATGTCTAACTCCTGTGGTTAAGAGTATTATTTTTCTTTTTCTCTTTCATAAAATATTTTAGAAGAATATGGGTGTGATTATTTGAGAGATTGAGTATAACCCTCTTCATCTATGTTCCATAGATCATACATATTTAACATGAAGAAAGTGTTGATTGATATTGTATTTCTAGTAATTGGAAGAGTGGTGGACGGTTAACAATGCTTTTCTAAATTGATCAAAACTTATTTCTAAAAATGTTTCTAAATTGATTAAAACTTTAGATTGAATTAAGGGGGATCGTTGTATTCCCTTTGCCTCCTTGAATCCCCTGTTCCCTTTTTATCTGGTCTTCTCCCAAACTCTTTGGATTAGGTCTTTGGAATCTTTAAAAAATACACAAAGATCTTTGAAGAACCAATACTAATGTTGACAAGTTTGTTGGCCATGATCTTTGTATCCCTTATGTTAGAAAATTGAGAATATCCAAACATACTCTTTGTGCTTCTTTTCGCTGGAATGATGATCTCACGCAAGGATGTTAGCAGTTAAGACAAAACCGATGTAACTAAAAATCTAAACTGAACCAAATCAAAAAAGTATCCGACCTTGTTTTGTTTGGTTCAAAACCAAATTGAACCAACCTAAATCGATCTAATTTGGTCCGGTTCTCAGTTTTTGATTTTGCGATCCAAAGAATCGATCTTAACATCACTCTTTATTTTACTAATTATGAGTTAACTCTGTCAAAAACGTCCATGTGACACTCCAAAAGTTATCCATGTCTGCATCTTTGTTAGTCACTTGGACGTTTTAAATGAAAATTTTACTAAAAAGACTAACTTGCGGCGTAGGTTATTAGCTTGGGAGGAAGAAAAAGTTAGGGAGTGTTGTGAGACTTTAATCAATATTGTTTTGCAGCTTAATATTCTTGACATGTGGTTTTGGCACTTACATACTTCCAAAAAATACAATGTAACGAGTGCTTATTATTACATGATGTCGTCGGTTAACATTGTAGCAGCTGATCACTCAAACACAATTTGGAATAATGAGGTCCCTCTGAAAGTTAATCTTTTTGCTTGGCGTTTGCTCCGTAACCGTTTACCAACAACAGATAATTTAATCAGAAGACACATTCTTCATCATAATGCTCAACTTTGTGTGGGTGGCTGTGGTATAATGGAAGATATAAATCATCTTTTTCTCTCTTGTGATTTTTTTGGAAAAATTTGGATTGGCATCTCTAATTGGCTCGGCTTTACTACGGTGCATCCAAAACATGTCGCAGACCACTTCCTTCAATTTGAAAATTTAGGCGGGTTTCCAAAAAATATCCGAATAACTTTTCAACTCATATGGTTAGCTTTTATTTGGGTGATTTGGTGTGAAAGAAATGCTCAAATTTTTCGTAATCAAGAAGAATCGCTTCAACAACTTCTTGACAAAATTAAGCTCCAATCTTGACAAAATTATTACTTGTGGTGGCTTAATCCTTTAGCTTGCTTGGGAATCACTTTGCAATGAGGTTTCTCTGTCCTCTTTATCCCTACTTTTTGCATTTTGATGTAATGTGATTTTTATCCTGGATTCGGCACTCCTTGTGGTGAATTTTCTAGGATTTCAGTTAATATACTCCATTTTAACTTATTTTAAAAAAAACAGACTAACTTATTGTAATGTTAGTAAGGTAATGGATCGACTTAATACTTTTTAAATGTAGAGGAAGTACTTGAAACTTAAAATAAACGTAATGAATCAAATGTGCAATTTAGTTAAAAATATATATAGTGAACGTATAGTAAAAAATTAATGACTTTTTTATTGTGGTGAGGATTTTAAGTGAGATCTCTATTGAAGTCGGGGACCAATTGGGTTGAGCTTTAGAGATAAATGTGATGAGGCTATGTGTTTGTTCCCGTGAAAAAAAAAAAGATATGAAATGTGACATCTTAACGTACCAAAGAGACACTTTTTTTTTTGGTATAACAAAGAGACACTTTTAAATTTAATAATATTGATTATTTGGATGGTTTCTTGCAATCCGCAAGGGCTAAAACCAATTTTATTAAAATTAACAAAACACGAGGTGTTTTACTTTTTCTTTTTTAGGGGATGAGATGTTTTACTTATACAGTGATCAAATAACTATTTGTTTGTTACATGGTATTTAAGGAGATAGATTATGGCTGAAATTCAAAAAATGACGTATGCATTCATCATCTTGATATCCCTAATTATGGTTGTAACTAGCTACAAACATGGTAAGTCCCATTTTCACATTCGTTTTAATGTTTATTCTTTATCATATATAAAATCTTTCATCTTCTTGTAACATTCATTTATTACTATTTTCAATACAGGTTTACTCCCTTGTGCAACTAATCATGATTGTGTGTGTCCTACTAATACACATCCTTATTGTCTTAGAGAAAAATGTTACTGCTCGTAAGAGTAACAACTATGTTAAAACTAATTCTGTGCTATCTTTGTTGGAGAACTCGTGGGGCACATAAGACAAGTTCTTCCTTCCCAATAGATGCATGCGCACCACTTGGTTAAAGGTCTTAAAACCCTTACCACTTGAACGAACTCACTGTTAATGTTTTAACAATTATTTCTATCAATAAAGACAAAATGAGGTTAAATTATTTCAATACAAATTGTAAGTTGTATATATAAGCTATCACGATTAAAATAAGCTAAAAATTATAACTTACGGAATTCAAAAAAACTGTAATAGTGAGTTGTTCAGGTAACATGCTTAATTATATATTCATTCCCCCATGCATGTGGTAAATTATAATAGGCTCCATATTGGTTAATAAAATTATAAATTTTACACATATAGATTAAATACCTTCTAATGAAAACGTATTAAATGAGTTTTATTGGCTGACATCTTTAAACAAAAACAAAGAAATAGTTTTAATTGGAATTAAATTGAATTAGAAAATTATCGAATGTTAATTAAGGCAATAAACTGTCATGTGTACTATAGAGTGAATAATGTTTGATTTGTTTGTATTGTAGATGTAGATGCAATAGACCTTCAAAATATAATTTTTTTTTTTTGGGTCAAAAACATTAAATGATTAAAATTAAAAAAATTAATTAGACATTTGGTGGACCAACTAGAATGTAGGTTCACCTTTAGATATTTGAGGTTAAACATTAATGGAATGGACCTACTTAAATAACATATGGACTTAAAATTAGTTTTTTTTAAAAGAAGAATTAAAATTAGTTAAATGACCAAAGTGAAATCAAATAAATAATTAAGAGATAAATATGTTTTATAAGTAATTTTGACAAAAAAAATGTTTTATAAGTAATTATTTTCTTTTTTGAAAGAAAAAGTAATTATTTTCACTAACAACTTATCAAGTCGTTAACTTATAAAAAAACTTAATGGACCGTTAATATATTCCCAAGGACCTAAAAGACCTCTAAAAAGGGCTCTTAGACACTCTAAGAGGACTTAGCGTCCTCAAAAAAGGCCTTAAGGCCCAAGGCGCGTCCTCCCCAGGCGCCGCCTCAAACTGCTTCTAGAAGCCTCTAGAATGCGTCATAAATACCTAAATACTCTCGTTACTTATGGCTTAAGTAACCATAAATCGGACTCATCGAGGGCTATAAATACAACCCTTGAGAGCATTTTCAAGGCATGACCAATAGAATACAAACCCTAATAAAATTATTGTACTTTTGCAAGTACACTTAACAAGTCGTTTTTCTAAAAATAAAAATAAAAAGGCATAAGTATATATATATTTTATATTTAACGTTAAATAGTGCATATGTGATTCTTTTTTTCTTTTTTTTAGGGGGGTGCATGGGTGATTCTATTTATTTCAATAATTAATTAAAAAAATTGTTATTTTAAACCTATTCAGTCTAAATATAAATAATAATTTAACTACTTGAACTTTTCTTTTAAGGAAACTACTTGAACTTATTCATCCATAATACCTTAAATCAAAAAACAATTACTGAAACATCAAGGCTAGTAATGCAAATAAGGAATAGTTGGATAGTCAACCTAAAGAAAAGGTAGCCAATGTGCAATCGTGACCACTATAATTATATAACATTATATCTATGGCTGATATTAAATTGGTTCAAGATGGACCAAGAATTTCATATGTCCATATTATATAAAACCTACTATCCCAATATCCTATAGCTAAGATATTTTCATGGAATTCTGCTCTTCTCCTCTCACATTTTGCTCGCGCCCAGCTGAATTTCCAGTTATACCCTTGCGTGAGTTAAGTCATGCAGCGTGATTTAACTCACGCACCTTATAAGTTCTGTGTGACTCAAGAGCACACGTTTTTGTGGACGTTGGTCACCTTTTCAACCTTCAATCTACACGTTTTTTTACAACTTTTACACGTTTTTTTTCTTACCACATTTATGATAGTTATAACCTATACTATCATTCCCACCTATAAATACCCCTCCATACTTTCCTATTTCCTCACACCATATCACTTTCTCTCCCTCTATTTCTCTTTTTTTTTTCTTTTTTTCAATAGTCTCTGGTCACTTGCGGTAAATGGTGGTCAGTGTTGAGGTAAATGGTGAGTAGCCAACTTGGGGGAAGTGATCAACCCTTGGGATTGAAGGTGAGAAAAACCACAAGAAGGGGGGGTTGAATTGTGTTTTTGGAAACTTCTTCTTTTACGTTCTAGATAACTGTCCTCAGGTTCAGAGTCTGAAGTAGTTCAGAGTCTAAGTGAGTTCAGAGTCTATGTGCAGCGGATAATGTAAAGAACAGAAGAAGAAAGAACACAATCAATTATACAGGTTCCTTCCACAAACCGGAAGTAGTCCTGTCCTCCTTGCACTTCTAAGGAGAGTT
>Ga0228710_1011471_pt1 | contig 11421 bp, 8 predicted proteins | sample MedpolnodulmetaG_FD_177995 | JGI IMG/M metagenome (GOLD analysis project Ga0228710, IMG submission 177995) | Root nodule microbial communities from Medicago polymorpha collected in Santa Monica, California, United States - pink nodules | ecosystem: Host-associated > Plants > Roots > Nodule... | reverse complement strand
TAAATGACGGTATTCAAGTGTCAAAAGAATGAGGTCCAGTCCTTGACACTTCAATACCTTCATCTAAACCAAACTAACAAGAATTTAATCTTTTGAAAGGAACAATAGAAATGTCGGTCGAATGCTGAGTGATGTCGTTTAAGAAGTTTGAATTACCCCATCCAGAGGAAGACAACTGTTGTAGTTGGAAGGTGCGTTCCCTACCTAATCACGGTCTTCTGGCGGAATCAGACACTTGATAATATCTTCAGTTGACCTCAGGAACGTTACCTGCATATCGATCTACTGGAACATGTTGTGCTCCCAAAACATGCTCTTCACGTTTTCTTCGTTCGTTAATTCCACCCAAGTGAATGATACTCTCCCCTCGTCGAGCGTTGGACGTTTATACCGAACGCATTCCACCCTCCTTGTGTCTCTGGGGTTGACTCCTTGGTTGAATTCATTCAGTAGATCCTTGAGACCTCTTAACGTTACATCAAGGCTCTGAACCTTCAACCTCTGAGGTTCTCTGCCGTTGAATTGTGCATGAACGTCGATCCACCCTACCATTGTTTCAAATCTACACAATAAGAAATTGAAAACAATCAATGAAAAACTCATTCAAACATTTCATCAAACACTTAGAGTGTAAATTATACATAAACCCTAAAAATAAAATAATAACCCTAAAATGTTTTACCTAAAAAAAAACATAAAAATAATAAAAATATAACAAAATTATTCAACTTATATCTACTCTTAAAATAAATCATATACTCTTCTTACATGTAAATCTACTTAAAAACTAAAATAAAAAAATAAATATAAAACGCCAAAATAAAGAATAACCCTAAAATTATAACATAAACATCATCAAACATTTTAACTACATTAATCAACTAACATCTACTCTAAAAATGAATTATAACATGTAAATCTACTCAAAAACTAAACTAAACTAATTTAAATCTACTAAAAACTAAAACAAAAAACATTTATAACAACTAAAATGTAAGTTAATAGCTTTATGATGACTTACTTGTGATTTTGTTGAATAAATTTGGTAGGATTTGGTTGGGTTTTTTAGAGAGATTTTGAGAGAGATTTGAAAATTTTTGGTAAAATGAGAGTAATAATGGATGAGAGAGCTTCTGCCAGATTTGTAGCAGAAACACATCGGCAGTTAACTGCCGAGGTTTTCCTCGGGAGTTAACTGCAGCCGGTTTCTTCATTACTCGACAGTTAGCTGTCGAGGGGACTTTTCGTCTTTTACATGTGTTTTTCTGCCCTATCAAATATGTCAACATCAATTTTAAAAAAAAGAATGTTGACAGAGATAAATCATAAACCACTCTTCAAAGGGGTAAATAGATGTTAGTGTTTGTTTTGATGGTTAAAAGAGGAAGCTTCCTCACTTGACATCAATAGTACGAATTCAATCACCATGATCCTAAGAAAAATTAGAAAATTGCTTATCGAGTACTTAATTAAAAACAGAGGTTGTAATTGTTAGTAAATATTGACTATTGTCTTCTTTGTAAGAAAAAATTGAATCTACCACTTCCTCTTGCACCATCTGTACTCAGTTTCACCCATCCTTCAGAAGGAGGCTGGACCTGTGGTATCTCCGTCGAAAGTTGTCCATGAAAATTCTTAACACATGTTGGACCGGTCGAAGGGGTCTATGAAAATTCTCATCAAGGAGCTAATTTGGTTATGGATATGCTATTAATCAATTGGTTAATGCTCATTGATCTAGTTATATGTAGTGTGAATTGAAGACTTTCATATTTATCAACCTGAAATTCTTTGGCAAAAATAATAAAGACAATAGATCACCTTCTTCATTATTTATTTTTTTCATTAGCAACCTTACGTTCAATTGTTGATTTAGTTACATTCTTTTTTGACTAATTGATTCAGTTACATTCTGTTACATAGCTTTGGACGTAGTTGTGCCTGATATATGTGATAGAGAGCTTCATTTGATCTTTTTTTTTTTACTAAATGAGAGCTTATCATAAAATCAGAAGTTGTGAACAAACTAAAAACTACGCGAGTTCCTCACAAACTCCCTCTTGCATGATGCCATGTTGTGTTTCAAAAAATTATCCCTTAAGCCCAACATGATCTTGGAATCCTGATCTATGTCACTATGTGGTAAGCATAGGGCAAAACAGTGGCGGATCTTGTCGTAGTGGAGAAATCGCTTACCTTTTACCTCATATATGCAAGTTCGATTCTTCTGATCGCATTTATTCAATACTAAATTTACAATGCACTAACTTGAAAGAAAAAGAAAACTATTAAGACGGATCGTTGACCATCCACTCGCAAAACAAACTCTTGTCACTACGTCATCAGATACAATTGACAATATTTAGAAAGCCTTCTAATATATAGATAAAAAGACTCTTGATACAACACACACACTAAAGAATAAATTTGAAAGGGTGACATGGCACATAAAATCAAAATTTGTGTAGAGCTTCTTTTCTCATCACCTCACATCACATGATTCTTAAAACCTCACGCGTTGAAATTCATCCCTAAGTATTTAACTATCCATACACAAATACACAAAAAAGTATGGTATCGTTTCTCCGTCTGAATTTGTAAATCGGAAGAGTTGTGTTTTATAAATTATCGGTGGTGTTAATAGTAGCTATCAACGTTGTGAAGAAACTAAAAATTATGCCTTCAGGGGACAAATTTGAGCCCAATAAATCTAGATCTGCTAGAAGATTTCTTTTTAAGCCCCCCTCATAACTCTTTGGACCCATAAATTATGAAATTGTTCTTAATAACACGTCCGGTAGATAAATTCCGGATGTTCATTTTGAAAAAAAATTCTATTTTATACAATCAGAAGATAACTATCGGATGTTCATTTTTTTAAAAATTCATTTTCTATATCTGATAGATAACTACCAGATGTTCATTTTTTCTCTCATCTTCTCGCATCTCTCCACCATTTCACTCTGATTGCCTGACCGAACCACCAATCTCAACCCCCTCACCGAATCCTCACGGTCCAATTATCCATCATCTAAAAATCCACCGAACCTGCTAATTGATCACAATTGAGTGATGATTGACGCTGTTTGTTCTATTTACTGTGATGAAAACACAAAAAATTGATCAAAAATTGCAAGGTATATAAGCATATTTAAGTTGAGTGCAAAATAGGAAATAACTGTTTTAAAACTACAATCTGGTTTATATAATGAGTATTTTGATACTTATCTATGGAAGGTAAAATCAAAAAAATTAAAATGAACATTCGGTAGTTATTTATCGGAAGTATAAACAGACATACAGAGGTTTAAAAAGAAACCTTCATCTACTAAATAGTTGATTGGGCTAACTAAAATCATCAGTTCACCTCTCAAAATAAGAATTTTGCTGTTCTCCCAACACAAAACACTCGCGCCTAATTGAATTTTCAGATATACTCCTGCGTGAGTTAAGTCACGCAGCGTGACTTAACTCACGCACCACTGACCTGTGCGCGAGTTAACTAACACAGGTTAGCCGGTTGGTCAGAGCTCAAGAACACACGTTTTTTGAACTTTGGTCAAGTGATTTTAATTGGTTTTGCACTTTTTTATTATGTTTTACACATTTTTGACTATATTTATGGTAGATGTAACTTATGTTACAATCTCTTCCTATAAATACACCTCCAAACTTCCCCATTTCCTCACACCATCTCACATTCTCACTCTCCTCCTCACTATTTCCCCATATGAATCTCTTTCTTTTTTTAGTCTTTATTTTGGTGTATTTTCTTCTTTTTTAAGTCTTTATTTAGGTGTAAAAAGAGGTCAATCTTGGGGTAAAAAAATGATTGGTGAGCAGCTTTCTTGGGATAAAACGAAGCAGATTTAATTTTACCCCAGGGAGGTTTGTTTTCTTGCGGTTTTTTTTTTGTTTTACCACATGAAGGTTGGTTTTCTTGTGGACTTCTTTCAGTTTTACCACAGGAAGGTAAGTTTTCTAGTGGTTTTTTTTAGTTTTACCACAAGAAGGTAGATTTTCTGGTGGTTTTTTTAGTTTTACCACAAGAAGGTAGATTTTCTGGTGGTTTTTTTTTCTTCGCAGATTTAATTTTACCCCTTTTAAATGTAATAAGAATTATATTAATAAAATGACATTTTATATTTATTATTTTTGTTTCCTTTATTTTTGTTAATTTTTGAATTTATTTTATGATTGCGTATTGAATAAATAAATTCGAATAAAAATTATTTAAATAAATTGCGTATTGATTAAATAAATTCGAGTAAAGACTAATTAAATAAATTGCGTGTTGAATAAATAAATTCAAATAAAGACTTATTAAATAAATTGCGTATTGAATAAATAAATTCGAACAAAGACTAATTAAATAAATTGCGTATTGAATAAATAAATTCGAATAAATACTAATTAAATAAATTCGAATAAAGTTGCGTACTAATTAAATCAATTTAACACATGCAAGTGCTAATTGCTGCGCGAGTTAACTCACGGATATACTTACTCTTGGGTGATTTATGGCGCGCTACGTGAGCTAATTAAGACAGAAATTAGCACATACGCTAGTTAACTCAGATAGAGGTGGTCATTTTAGTTGAATGGAAGCAAAAGTTGTTGAGAGAAGAGCAGCATTCTCAATAAAAAAAATAAAAAAAAATCCATAGTTGAGAGTTGAAACTTGAAACGAGGAAGTGTCACGTGTTCCGCACTTGTCACTCAACCACGCATTCGTTCACCTCTAAAAATACATAACCGAGAGACTATAAATACCAAAAAGCCTCTCATTTGCTTAGTCACAAAGAAAAAATCAAAGAGAGAGAAAAAGAAAAAAGCAATAATATAATAATAATAACTTCCTTATAAATTTCTCACGAAGAAACCAAAGCAACGAGATCTGAATCAATGGCGTTGGAATGGGTTGTGCTAGGTTACGCCGCAGCAGCAGAAGCGATAATGGTGCTTCTTCTCACAATCCCCGGCCTCGACGCTCTTCGCAAGGGACTCGTCGCTGTTACCAAGAATCTTCTCAAACCGTTTCTTTCGGTGGTTCCGTTTTGCCTCTTTCTTCTGATGGACATTTATTGGAAATACGAAACCAGGCCAAGCTGTGAAGGTGATTCTTGCACTCCATCTGAACATCTTCGTCATCAGAAATCGATTATGAAGAGTCAGCGTAACGCGCTTCTCATCGCTGCCGCGCTTCTCTTCTACTGGCTTTTGTACTCCGTTACCAATCTTGTTGTTAGGATCGATCTTCTTAACCAGCGCCTTGAACGCCTCAAGAGGACCGAATGAATTGCGAAAGAAATTCGAATTTGTGTTTGTTGCAGGTTTTTTTTATGTTGTTATTATCTTAGTAAGTCACAATTAACAATTACTATCCATTTTAATTTCGTTCTTATGTAGATCTATGTTTGAATGATTATGAGACGATTATTCGGTTAATCGTAGTTATGTAATTTCTGTGTTGTTTGAACTTATGCAACTTTGATTGAAAATTAGGGATTTCTGATTGTTGCGATGTTTGTGGCTCGGTATCGAATTTCATTATTAGGAATGCACACTATTCTTAGAGGTTAACTGAAATGCTTGCTTAAGAAGATGATTTAGAGGAATTCTAGATTAAGATAACTAAATAGGGAGAAACCTAATGTAAGTATATATATTCTTGACAAATAGTAATTACTGAGTTGTCTACTTTATGAGTTATGACACTCATTCGGTGTTGTGTTTGAATATATGATTATTTCATCATTAGTGATAGAACAACTAATGAAATATCTCCCCTATGAATGTTTGTTTTCATTCAAGTCGTGCTTTTAGTTGTTAATCCTCTCCTAGTTTTTGTTTCATATTCTAGGTATGAGTTAATTCTTTTCTGATCGAAGACATGTCATTGTGTCGACACGTGATAGTGTTTGATACCAGACTTACCCGCATAATTAGATTGAAATATGTCATTTTCTTTTTCAAATCATTATTGCATTACTGAGCTGGTTTGATGAGGTGACTGGATTGTCTTGGTTTCATTGTATGGTTATGTGCCTTTCTTTTTTCTTTATGTACCAACTTATATCTAGATATATTCAATACGTGAGGGGTGAGGCAACTAGAAGAATCCTCAATTGCTTTGTGATGTTGCATGTGATGTTGGGCATTGCTAGTATCCCTATTATTACACTTTATTCCTTTGAATTTCTGGTCACTCTTGATAGAGTGAAGTCTAGCCCACTTATGTGGGCAACATAATCTTAAACGATATTTTTGGATTTCGATCAAATATCGAAAGTTCAATAACGCAAGACACTTACTGATGTGCATAATTTATGAATGAAAATCAAACGATAAATCCCAAGATAGCATGCTAACATCTGCTATCAAATCTGGTTGATTAAGCAAGTTTGCAACACAGTTGCCTATGCATGTATGTGCAAATTCTGTAGCAAGTGGATGATGCCTTGCAGTAGTTAAAAGACTCAAATTCATAGAAAGACACTGAAAGAAAAATATAGGATTGATACGACGATACGGTAGTTTTTTAATACAGAAACAAAACAACTATCCGGTAGTTATTCATGATGAAATCTAAAAAGAATTAGCAACAAATTCAAATCATCAAAGTGTTTGATACAATTTCAAACTCGTCTAAAAGTAATGTTTGATCCGTACAACTAAATTTGTTAAAAACCTTGCATCTTCGTCCCAACCACTCAGGGCCACTAAGGAACACATTTTATTCCATTGTGAAAATTGTGAGTGTTGGAGAATCCCCATGAGTTTCAATTATTTTAGCAAACCTGCAAACATTGACTAACCAAAAGACAGAAATCAGATTGATAAAAAAAAATAAGGAGAGACAGCAAGCAGTCAGGACACACGAAATAACCTTTTCAGCTTATTGATGTTGCATGCACTTGCATAGTTCAGTTTGCTTTAGAATCCAATGCACCATAGACAATGTTGTTTGGCTTTTCATTTTATTTGGCCATCGTTCATTTAATAGAGATGATGAAGGTATAATCTGATAATAACATGTGGAGAATGCCTTATTCCAGCCTCCATTTTTCCCACGTGCCCTCCGGTTTATCTATTTTGTCTCTAGATAATCCAAAATTTAAAAATATGTTTTGGATTATAAAATTTGAAACTTGCCAGTATTTAAATCAATCTCAGGCTCCTTACTTTATTTATTCATTTTTGCATTTTGCCCTAATATACCGTCAAACTTTTCAAATTCGAAACTTGCCACGTTCCATCTTGCTTGAATCCATCAATTTAGTTTGCATTTACTCAAACATTTGATGATTAATTTGTGTTTGTTTTCTTCTTCTTCTTACTGGTGCTGGTTTTGTTCGGATTTTAGAATCCGAATACGTGCTCTTCAATATTTCAGCATCTAAAATTCAAAATAGGTTTAGAGTTGTTGAATTTTGATTTATTCTAGAGAAAACATCTTGAGAGACATAAATAATTTACCTTATTATCGTTTTCGTTTATCTTATTTTGGTGGATGTTGTTTATGACTCCACTCTACAATATAAACATTTTAACCCCTCTTTCTATTCAAAATGTACATGTGACTCATCTCAAAGTCATTATTTTCACATTAACATTAATGATATGCTAAGTAGGCCAGTTCAAATATCATTTATTGCATTTCTAAAAAAATATATCATTTATTGCAATCAAATTATATCTTTATGTCAAGCACGTTGGATAACAAATCAGATGAGATTCAGATTTCAAATAGCATATTGTCAAAACAATAAGAGGAAATTACACCCACCTCCCTTAAGTTTTCCTTAAATAACATTTACACCCCCTTTAGTTTTAAAACTTACACTAACCTCCTTGTTTATTTTACAACCCTACATAAACTTCCCTTAAATGATAACACCGTTACTTCTCTGTTAAAAGAAACAGTGGACCTCTATAGAAAGCAAATGTCAATAAGCTAAATGATTTTTCAATTGCTTTTCTGTTGCTGAATTTTTGTCTCACTCATTTCTCCTTTCTTCACAACTTGCTCTAATTTCCTTTTCTAGTAATTTTTTTTCTAGTTTTACGTGTTTGAAATACCTAATTTTTACATAAATTTCAATTTGGTGGTTGAAACTTGATTCAAGGAAAATTATCCTTTCAATTTGTTGAGCGTATTGAATTGTGTGTGAGTACTGCTTTAATCTTCTATCTTATTGTTTGAATCTCAATATAACTTTTGCTTTGACATCCAAGCTCTTAACGAATTTATCATTTTCACAGAATGATATGAATCATGTTCAGTGTGTTCATTGTATACTATTTGCTATTTTGGATTAACGAAGTATGAGATAAATAATACTATTTGGTACTGGATTATGGGGGTAATGTCTAGATGATGCAAGTTAACTGATGAGGCAAACACCGTAAATATATAAGGGAGGTTAGTGTTTTTTGAAAACTAGAGGAGGTGAGAGTGTTATTTTAAGAGACCTCAAGGGAGATTAGTGCAATTTACCCAGCTTTCATATGTTTGACCTGCACCATTAAAATAGTATATTCAAATTTCATTAGTTAACTTAATAGATTTATTTTCACCAATAATTTCTTCATCTACTTTTTGAATAAAGCCTTCAATTTTCGTACGACATAAAAACATTAAAAGATGAATTTTTTATTTTTAAAGCATAGAATGTGGATAGGTAAAAAATGTTCCTATACATGAAGGAGTTTGCAATGCTTCCCTTCGCCTATTCCATTGTTGAACTTTTGTGTACTCTTTCTATGTACTTTTGTGCTCCAAATAGAAACATTGATCTTCTTTTCATTGTTTGTTCGTTTTTTTTTCATAACGAAACATTGTTCTTTTATTTGGTTGTTTCTTTGAAATTAATAATAATATGGATGGTAAAATGCTCCCATATCTTCAACTTTTTTTATTGATTTATTCTCGCTTTTTTTTTCTTTCAAAAGAGATTCATTCTCATATTTTCTTATCTTTTTCGATTATTCTTCGTTTCATTACTTTTATTTACACGTATCAATTTAAATAAAAACCTTTAGAAGAAAGATAATATTACTTCAATGTCAAATCATACTTTTGAAACTCATCCATTTTGCTTCTGTAGAAGAAAAAAAATTATACAACTATTAAACAGTATATATATATATATATAGATATATATATATATATTTTAATTCAATGTTATTATATAATATCGTATCTTATTTAAGATACTTTAATAATTTCTATGCTATCTTCCCTTAAATAGAATCTATGCTATCTATTTTGTCACATCATTTTTTCTCCAATAAGCTGAAAATCATAAGATACTTTAAAAAAAAAGAGTTCAATAGTTACAATCCCTAAAAAAAAAAAAAGTTCAATAGTTACAACTATAAATTAAGTCATCAATGGAAGTAGTATCAGTATTACCCAGAACAAGCATTTTTCTCACACAGCCAATCACAAAAATTTATTAAAATCAACAATTCTTGATTAAAAAAATTTCAAAATGTCACTTTCATTTTTCAATTGAATATTAACTTTTTCTTTCCGATTGTACCTTTCAATAATATTATGTACACTACTTCTAAATCATTACTTTTACTTTAGTGGAAAATAAACAAATAATTAATATGAATAATTTGATAAAATAACAATTCTTTTTTTTTCTTCTAATCATTGCATTTTTAAATATGTGTCTAAAAACCTTAAATGAAATTCATTTTAAAACGAAGGGAGTAATATTCTAGGCGAAAATAATTGCTATCATGTGTTCTTTCATTCATGTTACTAACATTTATAGCTTTCATTAACATTTAATCCAGAGCAATTTTTGAACAAAAAAAAAAGATTAATTATCGCATAATAGCTTACATCGTTATTTAAATGATTGTTTGATGGTCTTTAATTGTAGTAATAACTTCTTTTAATTTTATCTTTTTTCTTCTAAATCAGAATATCATTTTTTTTACTTATAATAGTGATCGGATGGTCTATATTCTTAACAATCGCTACCGCGTAATTATTTTGGTTTGTAGCATGATACTTGCTATTTTACACCATTTTAGGTACGCGTAATATGGACCTTTTTGAAAATGGTCCAAGGGTGCCCTTTTGGCCCCTGTTAGACAACCTTTATTTTTATTCTTATTAGATGCCTTTATCTTGGTACTAAGTTATGTTCTCCTATTATGCTCAGATTTGGTGTAGAACATTGAAGTATGCAAGGCGTGGTAAATTAGTTATACTGATTATTGTTTTGCTAAATTGATACATTGTTTACTTGAACATAATTTTCAAGAACATTTTGCAGTCATGCATGATTTAGCCTATATTTTCTCATTCTCTGTTTATTTTAATTTCATATATTACTTTTCAACCGATGATATATATTATGCGAAACAGTTTTTTTTTTTTGAAGAAATATATTATGGAAAACAGTTAAATACCAAATAATCTTATTTATCCTCTTATGAATTGGACGTACATCATTACCACTCAAAATTGTTAGAAGCTACGATTATGCTCATTTTATTTTATTTTATTTTATTTTTCTCTTGAATTTGTAGATTTTAAATCTCTTCGGTTAACGTACCTTCAATCATAGTAACGTTTATGTGAGTACAAATTGATATAGAGTAGTTTCTACTTATACCTGAAACAATCTGTTCAAATCATAATACTGTACCATTATAGTAATCATTTTAAAAGTTAAATCTGAGTGCAATCAACCATTTTAAATGTGAAACAAATACAACAAGTTTGTGAGTTATAAGAAATGGTTGGATTGTAGAATAGATTAGGGACGTCAATGAGTACCCATTGGTACGAATAATATGATACTCGTCTCCGCCCCGTTGGATAAATATGATACTCGTGCCCGCCACATACCCTCGTGGGTACCCACTATGCGGGTACTTGCGGGTATTGAGGTATACATGGGTACCCATGAATTTTTGAATTTATTTATTTTTTGGTACAAATAATAACTTTTTTTTAATTACAAAAAAACTTTAACTTTTAAACATCCATACATAATCCATTCAAAATTTCATGAATCATACATAACCCATAGAAAATTTATAATTCTTACATAATCCATATGATGTGTGAAGGTGAGAAAAACCACAAGAGGGGGGGGTTGAATTGTGTTTTCAAAAACTTCTTCCTTACGTTCTGAAGAACTGTTCTCAGGTTCAAAGTCTGAAGTAGTTCAGAGTCTGAGTGAGTTTAGAGTCTTAGTGCAGCGGATAAATGTAAGAGAACAGAGAAAGAAAGAACACAAGCAATTATACAGGTTCCTCCCACAAACCGGAAGTAGTCCTGTCCCCCTTGCACTTCCAAGGAGAGTTCCACTAAAATGTAATGTCAAATTACAAGTTGCTCAATCACACAAGAAAGAGACTTCTCAATGCTCAAGGACAACTCCAAGA
>Ga0228710_1011469_pt1 | contig 11422 bp, 7 predicted proteins | sample MedpolnodulmetaG_FD_177995 | JGI IMG/M metagenome (GOLD analysis project Ga0228710, IMG submission 177995) | Root nodule microbial communities from Medicago polymorpha collected in Santa Monica, California, United States - pink nodules | ecosystem: Host-associated > Plants > Roots > Nodule... | reverse complement strand
AACGAGTTTCCAGTGCGTTAAGAAGTTGTATCTAGGAGAGGGTTTGACTATTCCGGTATATCCATTGATACCACGAGAGAGTCGTGCCGTCGAGGTAAAAGGACGCAATGGTGATGTGATCTTTTTCTCGAGTGTCATTGTAGGTGAAAAACTGACAGATCTTAAATATCCATCCATGTGCATGAACACCGTCTAAATGGGGTATGTCGAGCTTGAGGCGGTGATGATTGAAAAGATTTGTGGTCGGCATGACTTTGGATTCATGGTTTTGTTGTGTCTCTATACATAACGTCAATTCTTCCAACGAAGACAGACATACGAGAGTTGGTTGGGGAGTTCATCAATTCACTCACGGGCAGAGGACGAGGACACACCATGCTGGAAGGGAGCTCTTAATGAAAGTACCAAGGTTAACAGTGTCATTCTTAGAATTCGATGATTGAGATCATTCCTAAAGAAATTAAAGGAAAAAGAGAGTGAATTTGTAATTTCATTGATGATTCTTCCAAATGATTACAATGGATATATAGTGAAAGGGCAAAAGGGGGAATAATCCTATTGTAAGAAAGCCTTCTAGAATCGAGAAAGTCTTACATAGATACAAATACAAATAAAAGTATTTGGGCACACACACAATAATGAAGAAAATTAAATGATAAATAAATTAGTCTAATCATTCAACATCATTAAACCAATTTATCTTTAAAAAAAAAAGCATTTATGTGAGTCTGCCCAAATCTTTTAAATTTGTGTTTGTCCCTGAGTAAGTATTTCTCGACAGAATTTCCTTATTCGTAAACAAGAAAGTCCTTCAGCTTCACAGAAGGCGTGATAGTTCTCTTGAACTTCAATGAAAATTGTTGTTCACACATATGCAAAGGCTGAAACACACATATAAATAACTGAAATATCCTAGCGGCAATTAACTGCCGATGATCTGTTATAAGAACAGAACAGACATAGGAGTTTCAAAAACTCCATTGTTGCGTTTTAGATATTCCTAGATGCAATTTTCACCAAGCTTAAGCCATTCCAAGCCAATTCTAAGCATAAAATCAAGTAAGTGTTTTGAATCCTATTGCATTGCTGTTTTGTGATTGAATTGTTAGTTTTTTTGGTTAAATTTTGATTAGAGAGGTTTTATTGATTTTACGATTTTATGATAGTTTAGATTTAGGTTTTGATAAATTGTTGTAGAATTGTTAGGTTTAGGTTTTGATTTTATGATAGTTTAGGTTTAGGTTAGAATTGTTAGAATTGTTGATAGAATTGTTTAGGTTTAGGTTTAGGTTGTTATGAATTGTTAGAATTGTTATAGAAGTTTTACTGATTTTATGACTTTATGATAGTTTAGGTTTAGGTTTAGGTTTAGGTTTTGATGATAGTTTAGGTTTAGGTTTTGATTTTATGATTTTATGGCATTGTTGTTTAGTTTAGGTTTTGATCACCAATTTCTCTATGTAGATATGTCTCAAAATCAGAATCAGAATCAGGTTCAGTTGAACAAAAAGGAGGGTGATGACAAGAAGAAAGCAAAATCGTATGTGGCATGGCATGGATTCGAATGTGATGGTTCCGTAAAAAAGAAGGATTCGAAGGTCCCGATGTATAATCAGTCCAGATTGAGGAAGAGCGGGAGGACATGCTATTTTGGTCCTCAACCAAAAGCAGGTGCCCCAGGGAAGTATTATTCTCAAGCATTCACCCGGAAGTATTATTGTTCCATTCAAAAGATTAAATTCTTGTTGGCTTGGTTTAAATGATGGTATTTTTGACACTTGAATACCATCATTTAAACCAAGCCAACAAGAATTTAATCTTTTGAATGGAATAATAACACTTCCGGGCTAATGCTTGACAACTGTCGTCTAACAAGTTTGAATTACCTCATTTCAGAGGCAAGACAATTGTTGTAGTTGGAAGGTGCATTCCCTACCTAATAACGATCTTCTGATGGAATCAAACTATTGAGAATATCTTATTTTGATCTCAGCAACGTTACACACATATCAATCTATTGGAACATGCTGTGCTCCCAAAACATGGTCCTCACGTTATTGTTATTCATTAATTCCACCCAACTGAATTATATTCTCCCATCGTCGAGCGTTGGACGTTTATACCGAACGTATTCCACCCTCCTTGTGTCTCCGGGGTTGACTCCTTGGTTGAATTCATTCAGTTGATCCTTGATACCTCTTAACGTGACACCAAAGTGCCGAACCTTCAACCTGTGAGGTTCTCCACCGTTGAATTGTGTATGAACGTCAAACATATCAATCATTGTTTCAGATCTACACAATAAGAAATTAAAAACAATCAATGAAAAACTCATTCAAACATTTCATCAAACACTTGGGGTGCAAATTATACATAAACCCTAAAAATCATAACTATAACCCTAAAATGTTTTACTCTAAAAAAAAACATAAAAATGCAAAAAATATAACAAAATTAATCAACTTATATCTACTCTTAAAATAAATCATATACTCTTACATGTAAATCTACTTAAAAACTAAAATAAAAAAATAAATATAAAACACCAAAATTAAGAATAACCCTAAAATTCTAAACTATAACATAAACATCATGCAAACATTTTAACTAAATTAATCAATTTACATCTACTCTAAAAATGAATTATAACACGTAAATCTACTCAAAAACTAAAATAAAATAAATCTACTCAGAAACTAAAAAACTAACATTTATTACAATTAAAATATAAGTTAATAGCATTATGATTACTTACTTGTGATTTTGTTGAATAAATTTGGTTGGGTTTTTTAGGGAGATTAGAAATTTTTTTTAGAGATTGAGAGTGATAATGGATGAGAGAGCTTATGCCAGATTTGTATCAAGATCGCATCGGCAGTTAACTGCCGAAGAAACCTCGGTAGTTAACTGCCGCCAGTTCCCTTCCTCGCAGTTAACTGCTGCCGGGGCTTTTTCGTCATTTATAGGTGTTTTTCAGCCCTTTACAAAGTGTCAATAGCAATTTTCAACTTCAATTCACTTGGGCTTGCTTCTGTTGGGTACATGTTCCGGATCTTTTGGTCGTTCATAAAATACTCATACTTTTACCCATTACCCGCATTTTAATTAAAACCAATTTATAAATCACTAAAGATTATACAATATTGACAATTTAAAAAATTTATCGACCAAAAATAAATAAATTGACCAAAAAAATTAAAAAAATTCAATGTTTTTAACTTTGAATTATGAAAACCATAAACTAAAATGTTTAACTTATCAAAAACTATAAACATCAAAAACATTTTGAATGACTAAATATTACAATAAAAATCAAAGTAAGAAATTTGTAAACTCGCTGATATCCTCCATAACTTATATACAAGTTTAGAAAAAGGTGTTATGGTTTAGAAGTGTTGTATTTTTGAAAATTCATAAACATATATTTTTATATCATTATATAAATAAATTAAATATTGCCCCTTTGTCTCATGATAATTGATCTTGTTGAGTGTTTCACACTTATAAGTATGCAATTTTGACATTTAATATATTCAATTATATATTAACAAAAATTATAAAAAGTTGATATTTTGAAAATATTTATCGTAACAAATATAATAACATGTTAAATGTTATCATTGGATTTATGTAGTAGTAGAAAAATATGGTCAAATTATGTTACGTGAATAATAAACATGATCGAACTATGTCACTTATTTTAGAATGGAGGAAATAATATGGAATGAAGGTGAGATGGGCCGCGGCAATTTAAGCTAGTCAATTTTGTACGGGGAGGCGAAGTATAAGAATTTTTTTTTTTAAATTAGCATATTAAATTTAATTGTTAAGAAAAATATCACAATTATTTTACTTATATAAAATGTAAATTAAGTAACGTCAAAAAATAAAAACTAACAATAGCTATTTAATAATAAAAAAAATTGTGTTCAACAATACTTCAAAGAGTCAAATTCATCTATAATTGACTTTGTCTACATTTACAATGTAAAAAACTAAGTAATTTTATGTTTTTAGTTTTATTCTTGCAATTTTCATTGCTAACAAATCACTCTTTTTAGTTGCTCAAGATATCAAAAATTTCAAAATAAGATAAAATAAATTTATTAAACAAATGATAATCTTTGGAGTATTTTATTTCTCTTAACTTTAAAAAATAAGAGTAATTAAACATATTTTTATTGAGGCAGCTAAACATAATATACACTTACCTAAACTGATAAAAGAAAGTAATTTTTGGGATAACCAAAGGTACCCCTCTTCAACACATAGCTACGCCCTAAAAAAGGGTACTAAGATACATGTATCCATATTCATATATGGATATTTTTACGGACGGATCTAGACATTTGGTATATGTGGGGGCTAAAATTTTAAAGAAAAAATAATGCAAACTATATTAAAAATGAGAAATAACATTGATTTTGATACAATACATTACAATGAAAATCGTCTCATATCCATTTGTTGAAAATGAGTTAAAATGACATCATTGTTAATTGTTATAAGAATATCTCTTTCTATATAAGTTACAAGACAATCATTTAACCATTGATCACCTGTTTTGTTACATAGGTTATACTCTTCACAACTTTCATATCTGAAAAAACACGTTCAACACTTGCGGTTGCTAACGACAAGAGCAAAACCAACTTCAAAAACTTATAAACCATAGCAAATGTGTTGCACTTAATTCCTAATAAGTTGATGGCGTAACACCACTTCCGGCACATCTATAAAATCATTTGTATAAAAACTCAGCTATCCTCAATAATTTGTTCTCATCAAATGTTTCAAATGACTTTGTAGGACTCAAACATGAAACAAATTGTAAAAGTTTAATATTCTCTTCACCAAATCTAACATTGAGCTTATGCATCTGAAATTTAAAACACTAAACAAACAATCATTCTTAAAATGATGCAAATTAAAAACACTAGAAGTTGAAGAAAGTTGTTTAGCTTTCTTCTGTGTTTTATATGCATGTGTAGCTTTACCCACACATGACCTTCACGTGAATCCGCCTCTGAGCACCGATATCCATAATATGTGTTTTTACCTTATTCATTGTTGTATTTTTTTACAAGTGCCTAATATATTTGAGTCAATTGCCATCCTTGTCCATGTAGATGAGATTGGACGCTGCCTCAAGATTCATAGATCCGCGGTCAATTATCATACATGTTGGCTAGCCTTGACAACTTCTTATTTGACAAAAAAATCAGTCCTCCATCCGCTGAGGGGCAACTGAATTTTTGTCTTAGACTTGGACAGTTGCTACTTGCTTATCAAGTTCGAGAACTATATCTGTAGGTTGACTAAAACTACCATTATGTTGGGGGTTTGTCTAATATTATGACATAATGGGTAATCTACACACACAATATAAAGGTCAACAATGATGTACCCTTTTGTTTTGTTTGTTGTATTTTTCTTTTATGTCTTAATAACTATCTAGTATTTCTAAGATAAAAAAGAAAAAAATTATTCCTCCGTCTTATTTTACTTTTATATTTTTTTTATCAAAGTAATTGACACTTTTACATTCCTCCGTCTATTTGATGTTTTAATACATGTTTTTTTTTTGGTGGTATTTGTAAAATTTACTCCCTTCATTTTATAATGAGTGTCGCTTTAAGAAAAAAATTGTTTTAAAATGAATGTCATATGTTCATTTATTAATGTAAACTTTTTCAATTATGTCATCTAATAAATATTGTGCAAGTTATTTTCAAAGTTATTATGGGTAGTTTAGTAAAAGATTTATACTTTTTGACATCTTTTTTACATTTCTTAATTTGTGTGCAGAAACCTTAAACAACACTTTTTTTTAAGAATCGTAAAACACATATTGCTCTCTCTCTCTCTCTCTCTCTCTCTCTCTCTCTCTCTCTCTCTCTCTTTCTCTCTCTTGTGAGCCGTCACCAAAACCTTAGTTTCTTCTCCTTTATCCATTAAAGATCAGTGATTTAGTGTCAATTTTTGATCTAAAATCACTCATTAACTCGTTTTTCTCTATGACATCTTTTATTGAAATAAGTGATTTTCACACCTATTTCGTTTTTCATTTTGTGATTTCGTTGTCTTAGTGCTACGTTGGTTCGTTCGTCGTCTTTGTACAATATTGTTTGTCTTTTTGTTTCGTTTAGGTATTTGTTCACTTCAGATTATCATATCAGCTTCGATCCAGTGCAGATCCAATCAATGATTTTGACGTCGTCCATGTTGCAGATCCAGAGACATGAATATTCCATAAACTTGAATATAGTCATATGTGTAGGCTTTTGACTTTGTCATTTTATGCTATTAATTAACATGAATGTTGTGAGTTTGTTCGCATATTCATTTGTTTTGTTTTTAGCGAATTTGTATTGTATCTATATACTTTATCAACTTGAATGAATAAATATCATTTATTTTTGTCAAAACAAAAAGACTCCTTTAATTCATTTTTTTGGTTACAAAACAACACTCATTTTAAGATGAAAGAAATATTATTTCAACAAACTTTAAACTAGTAGTATATTTTTGATGACGGGAGACAGCTTTTAAATAACATTTATTAATTTTCAATTTGTCAAAACAAACATTTATTAATTTTCAATGAATCAAATATCATTTAATGCGATACATTGCATTGTTTGTTTACACCACACAAGGTACACAAGATATATTAAAAATAAATAAATGAAATTTCTATATGCAGGGAGAAGATTAAAATATAGGGCCTATCATTACACCGTTTCCCAATGTCCATAAATACCTCTTCATCATCTTCATGAATCAACACAATCAAAAAGAAACTAAGCTCACACTCTTTGTAGCCATGGTGTCCCAAAAAACTCATGCAGTCCTTCTAGCCAGTCCTGGCATGGGACACCTAATTCCCACCATTGAATTAGGCAAACGTCTTACCACCCACCATAATTTCGACGTAACCATCTTCGTCGTCACAACCGCCACCTCAGATCCAGACACAACAAAATCACATATACTTCAACAAATATCAAACCCTAATAGCCTCAACATCATTTTAACCCCTCCTGTCGATGTCTCAGACAAACTTGACCCAAACAATCCATCCTTAGGATTACAAATTGTTCTAACCATGATTGAATCTCTTCCTTTTATTCGCTCTGAAATCCAATCCATGAAGAATCCTCCATCTGTTCTTATCGTGGATATCTTTGGTACTGCAGCTTTTCCCATGGCACGTGAGTTGCACATGTCTAGTTACGTTTTCTTTGCAACCAATGCTTGGTTCACTGCTGTTAACTTATACCTTCCTTTCATCACAGATGAAGCTTTTTCACGCCATGCTAAGAATCATGAACCGCTTTCGATTCTTGGTTGTGAACCTGTTCGGTTTGAGGATACCCTTGAAACATTTGTTGCACCGTGGGTACCTATTCATAAAGGGTACGTTGAGACCACAAGGGAAATATTAGCCGTTGATGGGATTTTGATGAACACGTGGCAAGATCTGGAGCCAACAGCTACTAAGGCGGTTATTGAAAATGGGGTTTTAGGAAAGTTTGTGAAAGGACCGGTTTATCCGATTGGACCGCTTGTAAGAACCGGTGAACTGGAGAAGGGAGGTGAGAGTGAAAATTTAGTTTTGAGTTGGCTTGACCAGCAACCGGCCGAATCAGTGATATATTTGTCATTTGGAAGTGGTGGGACCATGTCGGAAGGCCAGATGAGGGAATTGGCTTATGGTTTGGAGCTGAGTCAACAACGATTTATTTGGGTGGTGCGGCAGCCCACAGAGAAGGGTGCATCTGCAACGTTTTTCAACGTTGCGGGTGCAAATGGAACAACTGTGGTGGATTACTTGCCGGAGGGGTTTTTGAATAGGACAAAAGAGGTAGGGCTTTGTGTTCCCATGTGGGCCCCACAAGCTGAGATATTGAAACATCCTTCAACGGGTGGTTTTTTGACACACTGTGGTTGGAACTCTGTGTTGGAAAGTATTCTTAACGGTGTTCCAATGGTTGCGTGGCCGCTTTATGCGGAGCAAAAGATGAATGCAACTATGTTGTCGGAGGAGCTTGGTGTGGCGGTGAAGGCAACGACGACGGTGGCAGAGGGTGGTGTTGTTTGTAGGGAAAAGATAGCGGAGGCGATAAGAAGAGTGATGGTGGATGAAGAAGGTGTCGCTATGAGAGTTAAAGTTAAGGAGTATAAGGTGAGTGGAGAGAAAGCTTCGTCTGTGTTTGGTTCTTCTCATGAATCTCTCTGTAAGATGGCAAAAGATTGCGAACTTCATCTCCACCAAGGATCTGATGCTAAAGCTCGGGGTGCTTAAGCAATAATTAAGACATGTGTTTTCGTTTTTATTTTTACTTTTATGGAAAAAAAAAACATGCTTTTTAAGCTAAATTTGTTATTTTTTTTATTTTTTATGTGTTAATATCTATTTTTCCATAAAAATAGAGAATCATGACAATATCTACACTATACTATACACACACGTTATTCTTTAATAACTGTTTATTTTTATAATACAAATTTTTTGTGAAGGATACTTTTGAGAATTCACGTATTATCTGTTTTTTTTTAAGTAAAAAAAGAAGAGAATTCACGTATTTTCTTATGATCTATAACAAAATGATACTCTTAAAAAAATGATAGTATTTATTTGGATTGATTTTCATTCTATTTATTTTTTCCTTCATTTAAACTATTTTATTTATTCCTTTATCATTTTTATATAATTATTTAAATTATTAATTTAAAATAGTTGAAACCTCAATTAAACGTAGACAATATGAGAAGAGATTATTTATGTATTATTTTAAGTGTATTGTCAATGGAATGATTGAGTCCTTCTTAAAAAATTATAAATAATTAATGTGTATTCGTGAGGTCCATTTAAAAAGTCTCTGTTAATATATTATCATTGTGGATTATACTAGTAGTATTCCGTAGACAAAATTTGTTTAACATATTAATATATTTTAACATAAATTGATATGATATGACATTGAATAAATAGATGAATGATACATGCCAAATCGAACTGTGTTCACCTAATATTAATTGTATTTGATTGACTAAATATCTTAATCTGAATTCCCCAAATCGTGCGGCATGCTGCTAACAATATCCACGCCGTGTATTTAGTTTTTCTTGCATGCATACATGCTTAATTAGCAAGAATACTGCCATAGTTTTTTTTTTTTTTTAAGGAGGAATATACTGCCATAGCTTAATTATCATAATCGAATTAGACAATAAAGAATGCATGCCTCCAAATCTGATTAACGATTTGCGGTGAATCATTTACTAAGCCACATCTCTTTCCCTATAAGCAGCTAGTCTTTTTTTTTCTTTTTTCCGAAGCTAAAATGAAATTTATTCAAAACGCAAAGAATCCCAGTAAGCACAAGGAATGCTAGATTTGGAATCTTAAGCTAGCAACATACAAAGGAAAAGTGTGTCGTATATATGCGGAACACCCAAACAACCATACATCAAATATAAAATTCTACAAACAAACCAAAAACACCCTCAAACTTCCACAAACAAACGAAAAACGCCCTCTACTGAGGCACCTGAAACCAATAAAAACTAAACACCAAAACCAAGTAGCTAGTCTTATCCAACGAAGTCTAACCAATTCGTTTTTTTCTCTGACCCTTACGTTTATTCTTTTTTGTTCGTAGAGAAAATGATAAGTACAGCTGAAACTCACACTCATTGCATAGTATGGATTCGAACCCAAGTAAATGTGTTCAATCTAACAATTTTAGTATTGTCAGTTGAGTTAGAATTTACAGATAACCCTTAAGTTTATATAGGATAAAAAAAACATAGTTAATTCAGATTTGGGTCGAGAGATAAGTTAAATTTGAGTAATTATTAATTATTTAATGAATTAAAAAAGGAATATTTGCTTATAACATTGGTTGGAGGAGTATATAGATTGTATAATGTAAAGATCATATCAAGAGATTTTACTGCTCTATACAAATTGAGTTAGTGACATCCTATTACTTTTTCTTTTGAAGGAGTGATATCCTATTAGTTACGTAAGAGAACTACTAGGAGAGTGTTAGAATGTCTTGAGCATAGCATTTCTCTAAATAAAAACACCATCTTTGTCATAAAGTAAACAAAACTTTTTTATTACCAAAAAACGAGTCCACGCTCGGTTGATTTTGCAAAACATGGTTAGAATCACCCCCCTCCTTTTACACATTGATTCTAGAAGAAGAGGGGGCATGCTATAAATTCTTATCATGTTCCTTTTATTTGATTTATATTGTCTCAGCAAGGAACAAATAAATATCATAAAAATCATCAATAAAATATTTTTGTTAAATGGGGTATACGTATACAGTTGGGGATAGACCGTAAAAGTCTACAAAGATAAGTTTAAGTATACATGATGACACACAAATCATGAATTAACGTGTCAATCAATAATCAATAATAGCAATGCATTCAAAGATTTTTGACAGCAACAATTAATTCAAAGTTTGCCATATAATAAGACATTGCTCTCAAAAAAATATATAAAAAGACATTGAATTCAAAGGAAATACTAATATTTTATGTCTAATGATACACATGATATACGAACATTTGACTTATATTATCATAACAATAATAATTGTATAAAATTGAAAAATTACAAGAGTGGGAAAGAGAAAAAGGATAGAGTGTGTTTTCTGTCCTTTGAACTTAATTCAATTTAAAGAGACAATACATTATTTACAGGAGTAGGTTTAAACTCGAGATTCTCAATTTATTCATCTTAAAAAAGATGAAATTATAACCCCCATATTACTTGGAAAAAAATGTGTGTGCATTTTTCAAATGTTGATATTTTGAACATGCAGAGGACATCGTTGTCTCCTAGATAGACTCAAACCTTGCATGTGTATTACGAGTATGTTAACAACACACTCTTTTCAACACTCTCTCTAACATTCACTATCATATTGAGTAAAACTCATGTTTGTCTTGCCACTTTATGTGTGTTCCATTTATAAAATGTAGGAGCTGCATTGATTTAACTCAAGTGTTAGATAAAATGTTAAAAAACGAGTCTTGCTAGTGTTACTCTTAATTGAAATATGTTTGGAGAAATGCTAACTTATGCATTATGTCATAAATAAAATAAGAAATTAATACTCTAAAAAAATGTAGAAATTAAATATGAAAATATCTTTTTTTAGAAATTGTGTTTTCAATATTTTAAAAATTTTAAATTTATATTTTTAAAACAAAACTTGTTTTTAGATTCCCTTTCTAGCTTATTAACTTAGAAAAATATTTTATGCAGGGATATTGCATATTATATGCAGGGGTCAGGGTTCAAACCCTGAACACCCCACTTCTCCACATTTAATTGCGTGAGTTCTAGTCACTAGGCTACTAAACCAAAAAAAAAAAAAACTTAGAAAAATATTGT
>Ga0228710_1011465_pt1 | contig 11425 bp, 10 predicted proteins | sample MedpolnodulmetaG_FD_177995 | JGI IMG/M metagenome (GOLD analysis project Ga0228710, IMG submission 177995) | Root nodule microbial communities from Medicago polymorpha collected in Santa Monica, California, United States - pink nodules | ecosystem: Host-associated > Plants > Roots > Nodule... | reverse complement strand
AAAGAGTAGCAAATACACCGAGAGAGCTGTCCAAAGACACTCAAAACCACCAAGGAGGGCACAACCCCAAGGCCCACAGGCAGACCAAGGGAACCCCACTAGCACACCAAAAGAGAAACAGAAAAAGAGGCACAACACCAACAAACCAGCGGGACAAAGGCAACAACTGCGCACCAAGCGACACTTGCAAGAAAACAGAAAGCAAGCAGACAACCAAGGGGGCACACACAAGAAGGGGAGGCACGGGAAACCCCCACCCCATCCCACCAGTCACCCAAGGAAAACCACCACCACAACTCATACCGATTCCAGCACATGACGGGTTGCGCTTCCCACTCGTAGAAAGAGCAAGAACTAGCATGACACTTAGTCAGGAATCACTTCCAAGCTAAGAGTTTCACTCTATCCACCACTGACTCCCCAATGAGTAAGCCATCAGCAAAGACCAGGTCATTCCTAGACGACCAGATGGTCCAAATAACAGGATGTCAAACCAGAAGTAAACCTAACCTAACACGCTTCCCCCTAAACCTATAAACGCATGGAACTGCCTAGCTAAACCAAGGGGGATCACATACTCACAACCTAACCATCTAGAGACCTGATACCACACCGGAAAAAAACAGGGGCAAGAAAGGAACAAGTGTGTAGCAGACTCAGACGTGGCGTCACAAAACACGCAGCCCTGGTCCACCACATGAAGTGGAATACCACGCCTAACCAGGTTAGCTCGCATTGGGATCCTATCAAGAAGAAGCTGCACAAAAAAACCACCACCTTAGACGGTTGGATTGTGTGTGTCTATTGTATCATACCATGAATCACCTACATCTAATTTTTTCCCTCTTTCTTCATCATCTTCCTCCCACTTCTTCATCATCTTCGAACTAACCTTCATCAAAAAAATCCGAAAATCCCAAAAAATATATAAATTCAACATCAAAACTTCTCATCATCACCATTATCATCATCTTCTCATCACTAAACCACTACCACTAACAACATCACATAATATCATCATACCCATAAATATTTAAAACTCCTCAAAACCATTTCCTTCAAAACCGAAAACAAAGAAAAAAAATCCTCCGGTGTTAGAACATGGAATTATCAATGAAGCTTTTGGGTATCTAGTTTTCTGAAACAGAAACAGATCTAACTCAATTTTTTGCATTCTAAAAGGGTTTTGATTTTCGGAGTGATGGTGGAACTCTGAGAAGCCAATCACAATGGATGGTGATGAATGTCTCACCTAGAATGGCAGATCATGATAATCAAAGTTTTGGTTTTTCAAGTAAAATTTTAAGTTTTTTGTTTTGGTTTACAGTGAAATTCAGAGAATTCTAATTGAGCACAATCCACCATAAAGTCTCAAATATTCATTGTTTTTCAATCAAACAATTGGTTGCTAAATGTAGATTTTCTTTTTTTCATGAAAATTTGTGATTCCCATTTTTCTTCTAAAGATTGTTGATTGTGTATGGCTAAATGTTGGAGAAAATAGTTTCACCAATTGTCAGATCTGGAAAAGCTATATGTTGTTGGGCCAATTTTGATGATTTTTTAGGTCTTTGAGAGAAGAAGATATTAATATTGAGTTTTTAAAAATATAATTTGAGTTTTTAACTTTGGATTTTCTGGATTTTTAATTTTTTGATGAAGATGATGAAAAATGATATGAAGATGAAGAATAATATGAATGAAGAATAATATGAAGGAAGAGGATGAAGTGAAAAAAAAAATAAGTATAGGTGGTTCACTGTTACATACAATGAACCTGCAATCAAATGGCTGAAATCATATCAGGAATATTCAACATTAAAAAACTAACGGCATTGACCAAAATGATTAACGACAAAATAGATAAAGGACCAAATTGAGATGTTTTATAGTTAGAGGACCATTTTTAAACAATCAATTAAGTTAAGGTACCGGGGGATGGAATAAACCAAATAAATAATATTCATTTTTTACACTATTAAAAATTAATCTTCACTACAATTTTCAAAATAATATAAAAATTAAAATGATAATGAAAAACATATAAAAAAAATAACTATTAAAAATTAAATTATATGTGAATTAATAAGAATAGTTTACCATCCCTAATATAAAAGCATAGTTTACCTAGTTTCTTTTGATCCTTTAAAGTTGTGTATATTAACTAAACATGATGAATAACAATTACGGTTGAAGGATGAAAATTATAAATAGTGTACAAATGGGTTTTATTCATATAATAGGCCCAACCCAAATATTTCATTTGAAAATAAAAGTAACTCTAATCTCTCAACACAGTTTGTACTTGTACAGTATGCGCCGTCACCTATTTTTTCCTCTTCATCTCTTCTTTCACTTTGTTTCTCTATCCTTTTTGCTGCACTTCTGTGGACCTGAAAGATAAATCTTGGATCTTCCTTCATGCCTTCGAAATGAACCATTTTTTCCTCTTTCATCATACAAAATTTCAAAATATGGTCTGACCTCCCTATTATAATATGTCCATACTATATTTTCTTACTTTGTTTTCAACCTCCCCCACCCCATCCTTTTCTTCCACCACCTCCTTCATGCCCACGTTCACTGACCACTACACAACCATCAAACACACTTAAAATTGAATTGTTCCATTGGTATGCACACAAAAAAACACATAAATTCGAATCTTAATTACTATTCATAATTTGTTGGATCTTGAATTTCAGCAGCCAATCAACCCCATGGTCGCTTCATCACGCCGCCGTAATGGATTTCCTTCACCGCTGATGTCATTGTGCTTTTTATTGATTCTGATTTTTTCGCCGCCGTAGATCCAACAAAATGGGTGTCATGATCTTTTATTTTGAGGGACTTAGGGCGGTTTGAGGTGTTGAAGGCAATGTTCAAAGAAAATGAGCATTAAATCTTTTCTCTTTCACAAGATCTCTTTAAGGATCAACTACTTTTTGCGTTCTGAACACCTTCGTAGGAGAGCCACTGTCCACCGTCATTGCTAAGGACTCCGGTCATCATCTCCGTTTCATTTTTTAGGAAAACTTATCCTGTTTTTTATCATCAGTAAAGTGTATGACATTTTTTTACATGAAAGTGTATGATAACAAAAAACATCCAAAAACATGATAAGTTGCCCAAAAAATGAAACAGAGATGATGACCGGAGTCCATGGCAACGACGATGGACAATGGATCTCCGGTGAAGGTGTTCAGAAGGTAAAAAGTAGTAGATCATTAGAGAGATCTTGTGAAAGAGAACAAGATTTAATGCTCGTTTTCCTTGAGCATTGTCTTCAACACCTCCACGAGCACCACCGTAAGTCCCTCAAAATAAAAGACAACAACACCATTTTGCTTGATCTACGACGACGAAAAAAGCAGAATCGATGAACAACATAGTAACATCGACAGTGAAGGAAATCCATTATGGCGGCGTGATGAAGCGACCATGGGGGTTGATTGGCTGCTGAAATTCGAGATCCAACAAATTATAAATAGTAATTAAGATTCAAAATTTGTGTAATTTTTTGTGTGCTTACCAATGAAACAATTCAATGTTAAGTGTGCTTGATGTTGGTGTAGGTGGTGAAGAAAAGGGTGGGTGAGGGTTGAAAAGAAAGTAAGAAAATATAGTGTAGACAGACAAAGATCAATGTTCCTCTTTCATGATTAAAAATAATTTCCTAGTTGTCTAGTCATCAATGCAAAATGAAAAACAAAAACTTAACCTAAAACCCAAACCCCTCTAAACCTCTCCCCATTTCCCATCGCAGCAATGCGCTTCATCATCTTCTCCCTCCGCCCCACCACCCCCACTTCCCACCGCCACCACCTCCGCACCCTTTTCTCCGGCACATTCACCCTCGTCCGCGACCGCGGTCTCGACCACGCCGTCGAACGCGAAAAGAATCTCAAACCTCTCCTCACTCTCCTCTCCCTCATCAACAACGAACCCACCAAATCTCTCCCAATCTCCATCATCAAACAATCCCAATCCCTTAACCTCCCTTTTCGCCCCATCGAATTCATCCGAAAATACCCTTCCGTTTTCGAAGAATTTTACCACAATGGTTGCACTTTTGAGCCTCATGTTAAACTCACAGCAAAAGCTATTGATCTTAATGCTGATGAAAAGTTCTTGGTTGCTAGTGATGTTTTTAAGAAAGATGTTGCTGATAGGGTTTTGAAATTGTTGATGATTGCGAAAGGGAATAAGATTCCTTTGAGTGTTGTTGATGGTTTGAAATGGGATCTTGGTCTTCCTGATGATTATGTTAAGTCTGTTATTCCGGAGTTTCCGGATCATTTTCGCGTTGTTGGTGTCGATAATAATGCTGTTTTGGAACTGGTTTGTTGGAGTAAACAACACGCGGTATCGTGTTTGGAGAAGAAATATGGCGATAAAGCGAAAGGGCAAGGGAAGGAATTGGGTTTTCCGGTGCAATTTTCGACGGGTTTTGAGATGGATAAGAAGTATGAGAAATGGGTGAAGGAGTGGAATAGTTTGAGGTATGTGAGTCCGTATGAGAATGGTGTGAATTTGAGTGGTTCGAGTGAGGAATCGGATAAGTGGGTGGTTGGGGTTTTGCATGAGATTTTGAATCTGTTGGTGAGTAAGAAGACGGAGAAAGATAATGTTTTGATGATTGGTGAGTGGTTGGGTTTGGCATCGAGGTTTAAGAGGGTGATGTTGCAGCATCCGGGGATATTTTATGTGTCGAGTAAGAATAGGATGTATACTGTTGTTTTGAGAGACGGGTATAAGAGGGGTTTGCTTGTTGAGGATAATCCGGCGATGGAGTTTAGGAGGAGGTATATTCATTTGATGAATACTGTTAAGGAAGATAGCACAAAAGATAAGAATGAGAAGGGAAAAACAAGTTCAAAAGAGGGTAATTTGATAGAGGATGAAGGTAAGGTAGGAGAGGAAGAGCGTGATGAGAATCGTGGGGAGGAGGAAGAGGAAGGGAGTGGTGAGGAGTTGTCTGATGATGAAGATGAGGACGCTAGTGAAACCGTCGATGATGATGATGAAGAGGAGGAGTCGGCGACGGGTACTCGTAAAAGCTCTGCCAATAGAAGGGGAAGAAACAACTTTGTTGAAATGAATTCTGCCAATAGAAGGGGAAGAAACGTGGCGGAAACAAATTCTTCCGATAGAAGGGGAAGAATCTTTGAGGAATCGAACTCTAACAATAGAAGGGGAAGAAACTTTGAGGAATCAAATTCTACCAATAGAAGGGGAAGAAACTTTGAGGAATCGAACTCTACCAATAGAAGGGGAAGAAACTTTGAGGGATCGAATTCTAACAATAGAAGGGGAAGAAACTTTGAGGAATCGAATTCTACCAATAGAAGGGGAAGAAACTTCGAGGAATCGAATTCTGCCAACAGAAGGGGAAGAAACTTTGAGGAATCGAATTCTAACAATAGAAGGGGAAGAAGCTTTGAGGAATCGAATTCTAACAATAGAAGGGGAAGAAACTTCGAGGAATTGAATTCTGCCAACAGAAGGGGAAGAAACTCTGTGGAAATGAAGTTAGGTACTGAGAAACCTTCGAGTGATTCTCGCAGACAGAGATCAGGTGGGAAGGTTACCCGGTCAACGTGGGAGATAAATGCATCAGAAGTGTCTAAAAGAATGCAAAAACCAGGTGAATATAAAGATGTTGAAAGTTCGCCGCAACGATCAAGATCCACTAAAAGCAGAGAGGGGTTATTAACTGTTAAGAAAACCATTGTTTAGTGAAGATATATCTGTTACTCAATTGGTGTGCAGGTTGGTTGTTCTTCCTATTGATCCTTTCATGTTATAACTTTCAAATATATAAGGTTAGAAATTTGGTTTTTGCTTATTGTTGTTGTTTTTCTATGCAATTTATTGTTACACCTGTTTTTTATGAGAATGGGAATGTTGACTGCTAGAAATCATAGAAATCAGATAAAATATGACACGACTTCAAGACCTGTAATTAATACAAAAACAGATTATAACTTAAAAGAGGCAAATATATAGTAAAAGTTAGCTTGAGTTATTATTAGATGAACGAAGTAACTACACTATTCTCATATATACTGGTATAAAAAACTTAAAATTGAAGAAAAAGTTAATTATGTAATGTAACTAAGTGTTGAGTATTCATGCTTCGTTCATTGGTTGGTTGTGTCGTCACCTCTTAGGTTCTTGGATTAATTGTTGATGACTAGCTTATTTGCGGTTTTCATAGTAGCAGAGAGGCTGACTTTTTATTGCAAAAAGTGATCTTTGCTACTCGTTCATGCTCTTGGTTGGAGCACACTAATAGTGTTTTCAAGAAGGCTTCCTTTTTGTAGATAAGATTAGGCATTTGACTTGCATTTGGTTGAAAGCAAAGTATCAGTTTAAGGGGATTTATGAATATGAGAAATGCTAGTAAGTAGCAAAAGATCCCATTATTAGGTGAATTTAATGTTAGTCTTAATAATTTTAGGCCACTCGTCATTTAGGGGAATCCATGTGAAGTTAACTCAATTATACTTTTTTTGTTTACAGAAAAGTGTTTTGTTAGTAATTCTCTTCCTAAGATATACGCATGTATGTGTCGATAGCGGTGCTATAGTGTACAATAGCGGGAACACGTAGCGGAACCGATGGCCAATGTGACACCTTCAGCCTGTGAGGCGCTTTCCGCAGTTGCGGTTGTTGCGGCCGTGAATGGCGGTGAAATTGTAGCCAGGTCGCGGCTCAAATCCGGTATCAGGTCTGCTATTAGAGCTTCAGGGCTAAATTTTGAAAATGTCTTATTTTGAAAACATTGTCTTTTTTTAATGTTATAATTGTCCTTCAAGACCCTTTAGCTGTGAGGACTAAATAGTTTACTGTTTCAATTCCCATGTTTTCTTTCTTCTTGTCACTATTTCCTTCTTTGTGTGCTCTGCTGCGTCTTTGTGTGTGCTCTGCTGCGTCTTTTATCTTCATTGTTTTGTTCTGCTTTGTCTGTGCTCTACATGTTCTGTTCTGATTGTTTTGATATATGCTCTTCATTCTGTTCTTTCGTTGCTCTGGTCTGTTGCTTTAGAGGCCTTGTTCTTCGTTCTGTTAAGTTCTGTTCTTTGATATTTTAAGAACTTGGATTTTGATGGGATGTCATTTTGATGACACTTAGAACTTGATTTTGATGGGAAATGAAAAAGTTGATTGTAATTATTAAGTATGATAGTCTCTTCAATTCTGTGTATTTTTCTATTTTTGAGTATTTGTGTTTATTTTGCACTGATTTTAGTCATCGCAATAACGGCTATCCCGCTATCCACTACACTGATAGCATTTTAGTAGTCTGGCGCTGTGCGGCGGTATCTGGGATTAACAGTCTAGATATGCATAGACACGGGAAATTTTCTCTTTTGATTTTTTTCTGTTTTATTTTCCTTTTTGATTTATATTGGAGTGTCGCTTATAATCCACGTTCCTTGTAATTTGTTCCATTTGTTTTAGTGAATTACGAATATTTGTGGAGATACATATCAGCCCTATAGATCTTAATTTGCTTCAAATTGGGCTTTGATCATTAATTTTCAATGTGTTTAAGTTTGTGTTTTTTTTAGCTTTGAGCTTTAATGTGTATGGTATAAATATCATGCATTTGTTTCCTTGTACTTCGAATTAGAGGCCATATTGCTCCCCGTTATATCACTTTAGTATTTCGGGAGTTGGCTGCTGTTGCTCTGTTATCCACGATTGATTACACTGCTGTGCATATACTTTATATGCTTTCCTATACGTTTTGAATAAACTATGCTCTGTTGGGTATGTGACTCTGCATGTGTGTGAAAAACTGTATTGGAAGCAATTTTCTTCCCACTAAAGTTTATTGGCACTCTCAAGAGTCCCACATTGGGTCCACTTCTAAATACACTTTTGTTGCTAATATTGCTTTATGTTGCAAAGTGTGTTGTTGCGAAGTATATTTGCAAACATCTGTTGGGTATATTACATCACTATTTGATAATGTTCTCCCCATTATTTTCATCAAGTGGTTTCTTCTCCACATTATTGTCATCGAGTGGTTTGTCCTCCACCAGTTCTATGCTCCCTTGTTCAAGATTTGGACAACCCACCATTCATTTTGGGGTCCATAGTATTCATTTTTTCTCATGGTGAACTCTCTGTCTTACCACCCTTTCTTCTCTTCCACAATAAATCGACCCCTGACTACATTGTTCTTGACTGACCCAAATAGCAAACGGTGAAACACCCACCACTCCTTTGAAATAGATTTAAGACTCGATCCTCGAACACAATTACCACAACATCAATCTTCTAACTTTCTGCAGTACCTTATAAGAGTCATGTATTCTATGCCTCCACTATTCGTTAGTTTCATGGACCAACTATCCTATGTTATATTACAGTTTTAAGGAATTCCATTCACCCTCTGAAGCCTTCAACTTGCATCTCCATTAACTTATTGACTGTTCATCTTCCGTTGAGTCTCCAGTCTTTTCTAAGGCCAATCTTTAAACTTAATTATATACGGATTGTTTGAATAGTTTTGTGGTATTATTGTTTTTGGTTGTTCGGATTACTCTAAAATTGGGATAGGGTGACAAATTTACTTGTACTCTTACGCATGGATATTTCACATTCATCTCTTTGTTTATGTATTCTATTCAACAGCAGCCATACAAATCACTAAATTTGGATGACTTGTAGCACCGAGTTTTCTATCTTGAGTATTTTTCTAAAGACTATCTTGATTTAAGATTTTTCTTCCACAGCAGTTACATTAACATTCAAGACAATATGTTGCTACTCGACCATTCATGGTTTTTTGTTCTTCTGGTAAGTCTTATGGACCGGAAGAACCATAAACCATGAATGGTCGAGTAGCAACTTGTTGTCTTGAAAGATGAAGCAGCTGACGTGGAAGAGAATCTGAAATCTAGATAGTCGTTAGGAAAATACTCGAAACAGAAAACTCAGTTCTATAAGTCATCCATATTTAGTGATTTGTATACATTCTGAATAGAATACATAAACGAAGAGATGAATGCAAAATATCCACGCGTTAGAGTACAAATTTAACTATGTAAATTTGTCACCCTATCCCAATGTTAGAGTAATCAAACAACCAAAACCAATAATACTACTTGAAACAATCTGTATATAATTTAGTTTAAAGATTGGCCTTAAAAAAGACAGGAGACTCACTGGACGAAGAACCAGAAAACAGTTAAGAATAATATGGGTTGTAGTTTGTATATTGAACCAAGATGAAGGCTGGCTGATAAAGGGTCCATCTTATTAGATTGTAGTTTGTATATTGAACAGATTCAGCTCAACGCAAATATAAAGGCCATTGTTTTAGCTTAGTACTAGTCTAGCATCTCAAATAAGCACACACATGTCGACACCAGTGATAATTTGAGAAAATGAATTGAATGTAATCTTATATGGCGGTGTTGATGCTTCAGCCGGCCTTCTTTTCCATATCATCCTTTGTTTATTGTACATTTGTCAATGTTTTTATGTTACCTTTGCTGTTTGTGTCTTTGAATTTTTAAGTTTAGTTTTTCTTTTATTTTGTTCACAGAAACGCAATTGGCATCGGCATGATTTTTTTCTCCGATCAGCCCTGTTCTTTCAGAGGGAGGACAATCTATTTCATAAAAGGGTAGTTTTGGTATGCTTCTGATTACTCTGCATGATACTACAAATTTACAATAGCTTTAAAGGAGGGACTTCAGAGTTCAGATATTATTTTCAACAGGGCTGCTACTATTCTTAGTCAAGTGTAAGATGAGAAAACCAACAAGCTTGTACCTTGTATGTCAGTTAACATTTGCAACTGTTTCATATCCTTTGATTTCTGCTTAATTATCTTAAGTTGCTGTCCCTAGAAATATTGGTCTTAGGTAAAACTTTCTTTATTTTGAGCTGCAAAATTATGATATCTTTTTTTGAAATGTATTTCAAAAAGTTGTATAGTTGCAATCAATAAATTTGATTTCTTTTTAATATTACTGTCCGGTCTCAAGCATTAACCAATTTTGACAAGTAATTTGGAGCTTCAACAAAATTACAATATTACAGTTACTCTGATTTCATCAAATTCATTGTCTAGATTGATCCATAGGGGCCTACGGGCGTATATGTCATTTAAATGCGAGAGTACAGTTTTTTTTTATCAGGAAATTATAATTTTATTAAAAATAAAATGATTTAAAAAGCTAAACACGACTTTGTTAAATCGGTTAAATGGTGAATTAGGACCAGATAGAGGTATATTTGGTATTTTGAGGTGCCTATGAACAACTAAAGATGCAAAGAGCAATTTTCATTAGTTACACTTAGAAAATTGCTATACTCTCATACAAACTGACGAAAATATCCCTCACATGACGTAAGTTACGCAGGTGTTATACCCAGTGTGAGTTAAGTCACTCTGGGATACAACCTGCGTGAGTTAAGTCACTCTGGGTTACAACATGAGTGAGTTATGTCACTATGGGTTACAACCTGAGTGAGTTAACTCACGCTGAAAGTACCGAGCGTGACTTAACTCACGCATGCTGTATACCAAAGTGACTTAACTCACTCAGGTTGTAATCCAGAGTGACTTACGTCGCGTTGAGTATAAGACATGCGTGACTTAAGTTGTGTGGGGAGTATTTTCATCAGTTTGTGTGGGAGGGAGCAATTTGGGATGGGAGAAGAGCAATTTTCTTACACTTATGTTTGGTGTTGGCCTATTGGCTTAGGCCCAACCTAGTTTACATTTTCTGTAAAAATAAATGGGAGCTATTTTATCCCCAAAATATACATAAAAAGAAAAAGATAGGAACAACAAAAAGGAGGGGATTAGGCCAAAACTCCAGGCCATAGTTACAAATTCTAAAAGCTGACAAACCAGACTTGTTGCGCAAGAAACTATCCCTAATGAACAAAGGAACATCAGACCAAATATTTAAAGAGGGAAGAGTTACAACATGATTAGCAGGCTCATCAGCTACTTGATTACCTTCTCTGAGGACATGAGACACAATGCAATTCATTTCCCTGTACACCACCTGTTTCTCTGGATGTTTTGAAGCCAAAATAACTAGAGATGAGTCTGTTTCTATTCCATATGTTATGCCAATGGTGCTGATTAGCTATGATCATAGCTCTCATGAAAGCACATAATTCTGCAGTAAAAGAGGAAACATTTCCAAGTGGTTCTGCAAAACAACAAATAGCTTCTGCTTGACTGTTTCAGCTCAAAACCACTTCAAATATACAAATTTGAGAAAAACGTAGAATAAATATATTTTAGCCTACAAAACACAATTAAAATGTAAATAATATTAATATTTTTTAAAAGATAGAGAAGGTAGAATTATTATTAAAATCAGTGACACTAATAACCATTTCATAAGTGTTTCATGTGAAGGAACTCTTACCAATAAGTTTT
>Ga0228710_1011464_pt1 | contig 11425 bp, 7 predicted proteins | sample MedpolnodulmetaG_FD_177995 | JGI IMG/M metagenome (GOLD analysis project Ga0228710, IMG submission 177995) | Root nodule microbial communities from Medicago polymorpha collected in Santa Monica, California, United States - pink nodules | ecosystem: Host-associated > Plants > Roots > Nodule... | reverse complement strand
TTTTCTTTTTACGGTAATGGATGTGAAGTCCAAAAAAATATTTAGATGTTAAATTTTTCATGATTTTTTTAAACATGTTTTGGACCTTAAAAACTTAAAATATAGTTTTACATAAAAAAAAAAAAACATTTTTGACTAAAACGAATTAATTTTGAATTTTTAAGACTTCAAAAACTCAAAACAAAACAAATGAAATCTCGTTATACAAATCGAATTTTGAGATGACTTTTTGTAGAGACATCTATAAAAATACATGTAAAAGATATGCAAAGTTTCATAACATTTCATATATGTCTCGATTTATTTTCATTTTACAGACAAATCGTGCAAATTGCAATTTTATTCCGAGTAAGTTTATACTCACGGATCAATTTTTGTTCCCTGATTTTGTATGCATGATTAGAACATCATAATAATCGTAATTAAGAAATTTTGAAATTTTTAAACGATAGACGAATATGAAAGAAATGTGATCAATAACATTCAATAAATATGTGATAAAAAACATTTAATAAATATTTTAATATTCTTACCCAAAAAAAACCAATGTGAAGGAAATGAAAACGGCTTTCTTTGTCGAGGGAGTGAAAACTCGTTACTAGTAGTTTTTTCCGTAAAACTCCATCGTAAAAAAATAGTTGGAATGAAAGCATAGTTGGATTCTAACCTTGTCAAGTTCATGTTTTATATTATAACCTTGTCATTTGAAAATCTTTGATTTTTGATGTTGGATTTTTTTCGATTATTATTTAAATAAGTGGTAATTATCATTAAGGGTCTATTATGGTAATTACCAAAGTGGTCTTTTATTCTTTCCTTCGATTATAGTAACTGCCCACTATCCTATTGGGAATGAGGAGCAGTTGTTGCACGCACCATAACTTCTTGATGGCAGAAGTTATATAAAGGCTTGCAATTCATCTGATTTGATTTCCTAAGTCTAACATCTCTATTTAGAAGACGACTTACACCATCAAAGTGAGATTGTGAAAAGTTTAGAAGAGCCTCAACTTCTTCAAGCAGGAGCAATGGCTAAAGGTATGCCTTGATCCTAATTTAAGTTTCCGCTGTTTAAATAATTATTTCTTCTATGGTTTTAAAGAAATAACTCACATTTGGTATCAGAGCCTTTGAAAACCTCTGCCTTGCTTTTCGTATTCTGATTTTGAGTTTTTTTGCTTGAATCTGATAATTTTCAATTTCATATTTGAGCGTTTTAGATACACCGAAAGGTTGAGCTCATAAAGAAAAACATTTTTTTTTGTTCATTATTCTGAGTTTAAATTTTTATTTTTGGTGTTAAAATGATTATGAAATCGAAATTTGTTAAAAGTGGGTCTGCTATGTTTTCAATCGAGTCAAAAGACCTTTCAAGAGGTTGAAGATGTATGCTCATAATTTTTAAATTCAGTCATTCAGTTTTGTGGGAGTGCCCCATTTTCTCGAACCGACTCAAGCACTTAGTATTACCAATTTTAGTGCCTTATATTATTATCATAATTTATTGCAGTTACGGTTTGCATTTCTGTTCTACTGCTATTGCCATAGGCTTTTTAATTGTTGCGACCAATTTGATTTGCATTGCTTGATTTTATTATTATAATAATAAAATGCTATGCAATTGAGTCATGGTTTATTTGTTTTAAGCTTCATGATGCAGTTCAACATAAATATATTTTGTATCACCATATGTTATATTTGGTACCTGCATTGTTGCATGGTGGTAGTATCACATGCTTATTTCATGTGTGTTACGAATATGACACTTAGTTTGTATGTTGTATGATATTTATGCCTAATCATACAATTGTATAAATTAAAATAAATTGCTTACGGTTTATGTAATTTATTTTAAGTTAAATGTCTAGATGATCTATATAATTTTAATTAATTAGGGAGTAGCCACAACATCTTTAATTATGCAAAATTATATATTAAGTGTTTAAGAAGATCATAGTTGTGACATTGATGGTAATTAATTATATTGAACATAGTAAATCTCATCCCACATGAATTTTTGCTATGTTTTTGTATAATTAATTAGGGTGAAATATCAATTTATATTTTCTAACTTACCCTCAGGAATTAGGAAAAGGAACATAAATTGATAGTTTTGTCATTCAGTTATATGAATCTAATTGAATAAAGTTTTAGCCTACAAGCAAATTTTATGTCACTAGGTTCATAGTTTGAAACATGATTTATGTTGGTAAAACATGATTTGTTTTGTAGTCTCAATTTTAATTGTAAGCATGTGCTTAATTTTGCAGCTATGAATTTTTCTAATTTTAAGTGTGAGATTTCCGAACTGAATGTTGAAAACTATAAGGTGTGGAAGGAGCGAATTCTTCTTTATTTAGGGTTGATGGATATTAATTATGCTATTCGGAAAAATGAACCACCTTCTATTACAGAAACTAGCCTTCCAGATGATGTTGATCGTTGAGGGAACAATCCAATCGTCTTAGTGTGAAGTTCATAATGACCAACATCCCGACTAGTATTCGTGGTTGTTTTGATCGACATAATAATGTTCGAGCATTACTTAAGGCCATTGATGAACATTTTGTACCATCTGATAAGGCACTCGTAAGCACCCTTATTATGGAGTTTTCAACTATTAAGCTCCTCCATATGAAAGGTGTGCGTGAGCACATTATGCAAATGAGTGACATTGCAGCACAACTAAAGACACTTGAGGTTGACATGTCTGAATCTTTCCTTGTTCGTTATATTATGAATAACATTCCACCTCCGTATGAACCACTAGAAATTTCTTACAACACACATAAAGAAAAATGGTCAATTAATGAACTCTTGACCATGTGTTTTCAAGAAGTAGAAAGGTTGACGATGGAAATGAATGGGTATACTTTGATGACGATTGTGGAAAATGACATGATTTCGAACCAAGCCAAGGAAAAGGGGAAAGGTAAAATACCTCCCGAAGGTGGAATTAAGAAAAAGTTCAAGTGTTCATTTTGTAATATGAATGGACACATAAAGAAGGATTGTTCTGAATTTTAGAAATGGTTTGAAAATAAAGGTAAACCAATCTCATTTGTTTGTTATGAGTCTAATATATTTGATGTTATTTATAACACATAGTGGATTGATTTGGTTCTACAATCCATATTTCGAATACCTTGCAAGGTATTACAAGCCTAAGGAAACCACTTCTAAGTGAGCAAGACATCTATTCAGGAATCAAGATGCGTTCTCATGTGGAGGCTGTTTGAACATGCAATTTAGCTTTAAGTAGTGACTTTGTTTTAAATCTGGAAAAGACATGTAATACCTTTGGGATACTCTTTGAATTTTATGAAACGTATTTCAATTTGTTTTATAAATCCAATTTTGTTGGAAATGGAGTATTATCTTATGGTCTTTTCTCAATTCATTTGTAAAATAATGCCACTAATAATGTTATGTATGTTCATGCTGGAACTAAACGTTGTGTTATAAATAAGGAATCCTCTATTTTGTGGCACCAGAGATTAGGACACATCTCCATTCAGTGAATCAAAAGACTAGTGAATGATGGAGTAATTGATACTTTAGATTTCACTGATTTTGAAACTTGTGTAAACTGCATTAAGGCAAAGCAGGCTAACAAGTATAGGAAGAGTGTAAAGAGGAGTTCTAAAATATTAGAAATCATACATTCAGATATATGTTGTCCAGATATGGACATATCAGATCCGAAATTCTTCATCTCTTTCATTGATGAATATTACTCACGATATATGCATGTTTACTAGCTTCATAATAAGTATGAAGTGTTGGATGTCTTTAATGTTTTTAAGGCTGAGGTAGAAAACAATGTGAAAAGAATATTAAGATCGTGAGAACCGATAGAGGTGAAGAATATCATGGTTGACATATTATTGATGGACATGGTTAGGAGTTTTCGTAGAAACTCCGAACTTCCAAATTTCTTGTGGATTGAAGCTCTTAAAATGGCAGTGTATATATTGAACCGTGTTCCAACCAAGGTTGTCCCAAAGGCACTGTTTAAGTTAATTAAAGGTTGGAAACCAAGTTTATGTCATATACACGTGTAGGGATGTCTGTTTGAAGTAAGAGTTTATAATCTACAAGTAAAGAAACTATACTCTTTGAAATGGATATGTCGAAAATTCTAAAAGGTATAGGTTCTATTGTCCATCTCATATCACTAGGAAGAAATGCAAAGTTTCTTGAAAATGACTTGATTAGTGGGAGCAATCAATTTCAGGACATTGGTTCTGATAAAAGTCAAATTGATGCTGAACCGTCCACTTCAAGTGAAAGATTGATTGTCATTCAGAGTACTCCTCAAGATCAAATGAGTATTAGACAACCAGTCATTGAAGTTCCACAAGCGACCGATAACAATCTAGTAAATAAAGATGTTCAAGAATTTTCTGAAATTGTTGAACAAATGGTTGAGCAACAATGATCCTCCGGAAATTGTTGAACCAACATTAAGGAAATCTACTAGAAAGAGAAGGTCAGCTATACCTAGTAACTATGTTGTATATTTACAAGAATCGGGCTATAATATTGGTGCTGAAAATGATCCTGAAACGTTTTCATAAGCCATGAGTTCTAGAGAGTCAAATTTATGGTATGATGCTATGAAAGATGAGATGAACTCAATGGCATCTAATGGAGTCTGGGATCTTGTTGAGTTGCCTAATGGTTTAAAAGTCATTGGTTGTAAATGGGTCTTTAAGACAAAGAAAGACTCACTAGGCAACATTGAGAGATATAAAGCTAGACTCGTTGCCAAAGGATTCACTCAAAAGGAGGGAATAAATTACAAGGAGATATTCTCCCTTGTATCTAATGAGGATTCTCTTCATATCATCTTAGCATTAGTTGCTTATTTTGACTTAGAACTACATCAATGAGAAACTGCATTTCTAGATAGAGACCTAGAAGAGGAGGTTCATTATGAGACAACCATAATGATTTTCTTCTAGCGGTGATGAGCATTTGGTATGCAAGCTTAAGAAATCCATTTATGGACTCAAACAAGCTTCCCGTCAATGGTATTTAAAATTTCATGATGTCATCTCTTCCTTTGAATTCGTAGAGAACATTATGGATCAATGTATATACCAGAAGGTCAGTGGGAGTAAAATTTGTTTCCTTATTTTGTGTGTGGGTGATATTTTACTTGCTACCAATGATAAAGGTTTGATACATGAGGTGAAACAATTGCTCTCTAAGAGTTTTTATATGAAGGATATGGGTGACGCTTCTTATGTCATTGACATTAAGATTTAAAGATACAGAGTTCGTAAAATTCTGAGCTCGTCACAAGAGGTAATTATAAATAAGGTCTTAGAGAAGTTTCAGATGAAAGATTGTTCACCAAGTGTAGCACCTATTGTGAAGGGTGATGGGTTCCATACAAAACAATGCCCGAAGACCGATTTTGAGAGGGAACAAATGCTTAATATCCCATATGCTCCCGTTGTTTGGAAGCCTAATGTATGCTTAGGTTGCACACGGCCTGACATTGCATTTGTAATTGGTATATTAAGTAGATTTCATAGTAATCAGAGTATGACATATTGGAAAGTTGCAAAGACTACATGCTTATGTATAGGTAAACTGAACATTTAGAGGTCAAAGGTTACTCTAATTCAGACTTTGTTGATTGTGTCTAATTCAAGAAAATCAACATCCAGTTACATAATTTTGTTAGTCGGCGGGGTTGTTTCTTGAAAAAGCACAAAGCAAACCTTGACCGTCACTTCCACAATGGAAGCTGAGTTGTATCTGTTTTGAGGCTACATCACATGGTGTATGGATAAATAGTTTCATTTTGGGTTGGAAATTGTGGATTCAATTTCTAGACCATTAAGTATGTCTTGTGACAATTCAGTTGCGGCTCTATGACTAAGAATAATAAAGTAAAAGTTGAATCAAGTATATCGACATTAAGTACTTAGCCATAAGGGAGCGTGTTAAAGATCAAACAATTGCTATTGAGCATATTGACACTGAATTGATGACTGATGATCCATTGATTAAAGGCATGCAACCGTCAAATTTAAGGATCATGTAGAAAGGATGGAATTTGGTTCTTATCCCTGATTTTCGTTGTAAGAATGATTTTAGTTTTATGAAACTATATGTATGGTATTTTCTAATATTTGGATCTCTAAAGTGTACACATTTGATTTCGAGAAATACCGTTTAAGTTTGGAACCAGAATAAACATAAACGATAAGAGTTTATTCATTAAGTTATATGATTTGGTTAGAGACATAATACATCGTGCTACATAGAAGATAATACTCGATTATATAGAGGACTTATCGCTATGATCAATGTGTTTTGTTTCTTATTATTATGAGTGAAAGAATATGTCGACCAAGTGGAAGAATGTTGGATTTTTTCCAATTACTATTTAAATAAGTGGTAATTATCATTAAGGGTCCATTATGGTAATTACCCATTAAGCAGAAAGTGGTCTTTTATTCTTTCCCTCGATTATAGCAACTGCCCACTATCCCATTTGGAATGAGGAGCAGTTGTTGCACGTACCAAAACTTCTTGATGGCAGAAGTTATATAAAGGCTTGCAATTCATCTGATTTGGTGGTTCCCTAAGCCTAACATCTCTCTATTCAGAAGACTTACACCATCAAAGTGAAATTGTGGAAGGTTTAGAAGAGTCTCAACTTCTTCAAGCAGGAGCAATGGCTGGAGGTATGCCTTGATCTTAATTTAAGTTTTTGCTGTTTAAATAATTATTTCTTCTATGGTTTAAAATAAATAACTCACATTTGAACCTTTATGATAATTGATTATGTAAATTTGATGAGGTGGTACGCTCACTTGGTTTTTTATAAAATTAAAAAAAATCATTTTTTTTATTTATTCCAACTGCTTTTTTTAATAGACACTTAATTTAAATAATTAAAAAGGTTAAAAAAATCAAATTAAAAAAGAAAAACAAATGTGAATTTATCTATATACACATCCTTGACCTCGACATTAGACCTAAATCTTCATCTCCCATCCCACGCAAAAATAAAATCGAAAGCAGAAAAAAAATCATATGCAATCATATAATAAACAAAAAGATATGTATCAAGTTGTAGTAATTATAATTATATCCTTCCAATTGCCTTCATAAACCCATAATTTTTATCAACCCACACACAACTCGCACTTTTAAATCTGGTTTGGATGCATGTTCGTCCTTTGGTGAACCTCTTTACTTGATCTTGTTTGTCCTTTCAAGAAGCATGGTTTGGGTTCATGCTCTCCATTGTTCACCCTATCTCCTTTAGATCTAGTTTTGACTCGAGCCCAACGTTGAAACCTGGTGAGTCATGTACGAAATTATGTGAATATGACCATATTGTAGTAGGTTATGAAGGGGGAGAAAGATATTATTTGGATTTTTTAGGTTTATAGGTGATTATGGAGGGAGATAAATAACATGGGCTTTTAGTGTTCATTGATTTTGTGCATTAATTTATTTTTTAATTTATGTTAATAGGGTGAAGGAGGAAAGTGTCGAGTTGATTTGCAATTTTTTCTGGGTTTGTAAGCTTTGTATTTTTCTTCTTCGCCTTTGTGTTAATCTTTATGTTAGTCGCCTCAGTGTTCTTGTTGGTGTGTTTTTATTGTTGTTGTTATCGATTGTTTGCTTGGTGTTTATGGGTTTATGTTTTTTTTTCTTTCCGTAAATGGGTTGTTTGGTGGTGAAAATAATATACACAATTTTTTTGGTTCATGGAGGGTGATGTACATTAGGGTTTATACGAAAACAAAATGATGAAGATTGTGGGATTTTGGAGTAATGATTTGGGGAGATGAAATTTTTTAGGGGTGGGTTACAGAGAAAAGAGTGATTAGGAGTAGTAAATTATTCGTGGGGTGAAAGGATACAAAGTCGTGAGTTTTTTTCGTGAATTTATGGGCTTGTGCCATGGAGGTTTGAATTTTTAGGGTTGGGTATAAATATTCTAGGTTTGAAGTATTGATCTGACCTCATAAAGAGAAGATCGTCTGGTGCGGTGAGCTTTTTGCTAGTTGTTTTTGGAAATGCAGCGGGGAGGGGTGGTTGTATGTGCAGGCACACTGACGCTCTAATCAGTATTTTAAGCAAGAAGTGGGGGTTAAGGATAGAATGAAATGTGCCTTGGAGGATGCAAATAATCCTTTTATGTAGTAGAGCTGCGGGGAGTCAGTTGTTATGACAATCAAGTCGTTGGTCAACTGTTACAGAAGGCGTAGTATCTAACTGCTCAGCTTGATAATTAGATGGAAAATATAAACTATTATGATTCAGGGTTTAAATCTATCTAGTACTGTTGCAAGCACACCTCCCCAGTAGAGGAGGGTATGAATGATATGATTGGGCCAGGTGGATTTGGGTCTACTGTTTGGATCCTGGATTTCGAGCAAGACCCTTTAGGCAGTCAAAGACAAGTATGAAAATCATGATGGCAAGGATGATGACGGAAAAAGACAAGGTAAAATAAAAAAGATTTTATTTTGTTTTTAATCTAGTATTGGTTTGTATTTAATAACAGAAATGTCGTGTGAAAATAAAAAATTGGGAAAATAATTTAAAAAGTAAATTCAATGTGTTGCATCATCATTTTACACATTCAGTTGTCATAAATGTTCAAAATCAAAGAATTTTCAAAAGACAAGGTTGATTATTTTTATTTTTTTTACAGGGGTTCAACCAAATTTTGCTCAAATGACATGGAGTAAAACACTATTTAACCTTTCTTTTGTCAGGTGTTTATGGCTGATCTGTTATGCTTCCCATGGTCGCAGAGCAAAGTACCAACTAGAAACAAATGAGAATGACAAAAGGCTTGAAGTGTAGCAACAAATGAGAACAACAAATGGCTTGAGGTGAGTTGTATTGTATTTTTTTAATGATAAATGTTAGTTTGTTAATTATTATGTTAATACTTTCTGTCCTGTAAAATGAATTATAAATCTCCAACTAATACACTAAACTTAGAAACAAAAAATAACAACTATCGATATCGATTATTGGAACATCCACTCAAATCAAACAGACTTATAATATATAGATAAAGCACCTTTGTGATGCATATATTTACTAAAAAAAATAAAATTTTAAGGGGTGTCATGGGCCATGCCACATCCCCAATATAAAGGAGGTTTGTCCCTAGCTCCCTGCCTGTGTCATGCTATGTTAGTGATGCATTATATTTTTCATTGATAAAAAGGTAAGATGTATTGTCTGAGTTGTCATTTGTCAAAAAAAAGCATTTTTTTACTCCTAGTGTAAAAAAATCTTAAATATATTATTTACATAAATCAATACAGTTTCTTTAAAGGAGTAGAGAATTGTGAGTTAGTGAATTAGTTGTGGGTTGAAAGGATAAAGAATTGTGAGTTTTTTTTTTTTTTTTGTGAATTTCTAGGTTCGTGTAGTGGAGGTTTGAGTATGGATATTTTGGGTTTCAAGTATTGATATGACCTGATCAGGAGAACAACATTCACTGTGGTGAGCTTCCTGCTAATTGGTTACTGGAATGGCAGTGGGGGAGGGACTAAGGATGGTGGTTATACATGTTGACATTATGACGCTCAAGTCAGTATTTTGAGCAAGAAGGTGGGTTAATGATATAATAAATCGTACCTTGGAGGATGTAATTGATCCTATCATATAGAGGAGGTGCATGAAGCCAGTTGTTATGGCTATTCAGTCGTTGGTCCACTGTTACATATGGCATGGTCTATAACCGTCGAGCGGTATGATTTGGTGGTAGGTATTGACTGTTACGATTCAATGTTTAAATCGATCTAGTATTGTTGCAAGCACATGTCTAGGTAGATGAGGGTGTGAATAGTGTGATTCGACCAAGTAGATTTGGGCTTTGTGTTGGGATCCTGGACTGCAAGCAAGACCCTTTGGGCGGTCCAAAAGAAGTAGGGAGATCGTGGTGGTAGGGAGGATGAAGGAAGGAGAAATCGGAAAAATAAAAAGAATTTATTTTGTTTTTAATTTTGTATGAATTTTTCTATACTATATATAAAAGGAATACATGATTTTTGGCTGACTTTTAACTTTCAATTACACTCTCCTTAAACAAATTTGCCTAGAATGCTATATTGTTGATGTCTTTCAAAAGGATAAAAATTTATATCATATATTAGTATATTTTGTTACAATATGAAAATGCAACAAAATATCTATACATATAATTTTAATAAAAATCAAAATAATTTATCATTCAAAAAATTGATATATACTTGAAATGAATTATACATCCCCCACTAATTTTGAGCAACATGGCCACATGTACTATAATTTCTACACAAACACGTAAGCCTTCACATTGTACTTTCAGCCACCTCCCACAAAATTGTGTGTCCAACCACAATTTTGTTCATATAAAGTTCAACTCAAACCCAAACATATTTTCCACTGCATCCCTCCATAGCTTTGACCTTAACTGTAACTGAATTTTCAACAATCGTGTGAAGGGGGAAGAGTTCACTCTCACTCCATATTACGCGATACCCAAGTTTGGATTACAAATCCAAGTCACGACCATATCAATACGAGACAATAGTAAAACGATTCTATAGTTTCCTTGTTGATGTAAATTTCGTTCTTTTCTAATGAATAAGCGATCACTAGGTTTATCACATGATATTAGATTTTTTATTTTACATTAAAATAAACTTCATTCAAATATAAAAACGAATGTAGTACAATCAAATGACCGTGAATTTAGACATTTGCCAACCATAATTTGAAGCCAACACAATTACTAATTTATGTAATACAACAACATTTATTTATTTAATTTTACAAGATAAAATAAAATAGAATTATATACGAATATAATGAATTGAACATAGTATCAAATAATTAAAGCCTAAGTAAGGAAAGGGTAATAAATGAACAAATAAGATCGCAGCAGACCGACTTACAAAGGGAAGTGACATGCTCCCACACACAAGAGGCAATCCCACTGGCTAAAACCATCCTAACTCGATTTACAATTGGTCCACGTAATCACCAATGACATGTCCGAAATTAAAAGTAAACGCTATAAAATGCGCAGAGTAACACTCGCATCATCATCAATACATCTTCAACTTTGAATCACAACAAAGACGGTGACCAATACATCTCACAACACCACTAATATACTTGAAACATAAAATAACAACTATCGAGATCGATCACTAAATCATCCACCCAAACAAACAAATTTGTAATATAGATAAAACACTACTGTGATACATACATATTTACTGAACATAATAAAATTTTAAGGGGTGCCATTGACCATATGGCACATTCCCCACTCCAGAGAAGATTTGTCCCTGCTACATTTTCAATTGATAAAAAGGTAAGATGTTTTATTTGAGTTGTCATTTGTAAAAAAAAAAAAAAAAAAAAAAAATTTTTT
>Ga0228710_1011463_pt1 | contig 11426 bp, 6 predicted proteins | sample MedpolnodulmetaG_FD_177995 | JGI IMG/M metagenome (GOLD analysis project Ga0228710, IMG submission 177995) | Root nodule microbial communities from Medicago polymorpha collected in Santa Monica, California, United States - pink nodules | ecosystem: Host-associated > Plants > Roots > Nodule... | reverse complement strand
AAAAAAAAAAAATAAAAAATATATATATATATATATATATATATATATATATATATATAAGTATAAATTTTTAGGCATCTATACCTTTTTTTGAAGAAAAGACATCTACTATTTTACTTTTAATTAAAATCAATGTTTTATAAAAATAATCATACGCATTGTGCAACACCAAAAAAAATTATACGCATTAGCGTAATAAAAAAACAGACACACATAAAATATTACTGTAAACGCTCATGTGTGTGTATGTATATATTTGCGAGGTTGAAGAAAGAAAATAAAAATATTTGGTATCATTAAATGACCGCGTGAATAAAAATATTTGTGAGGTTGTGATGATTAAACGATATTGAAATTAAATATATAAGTGATAAAAAGATAATAAAATTCCTTTGAAAAAAAGGTAATGAAATTAAATGGAACCTCCTTAAAAAAATTAAATGGAACGGTTCAAAAAGAAAATTAAATGGAAGAAAAAAACATATTGAAATATAATATTCAAAAATAAAAGAAAAGGTTCCCAACGTGAGTTCAAAAGAGGTGCTTGTGAAATAAATTGTCGAGAAGTAGTTTTTAAGGTAACATTCAACAACTTTTAACCAAAGCTCATTCCATTCAATTTTATGCATTCAAAAAAAGTAATTTTTTTAGTAAGTACTTAATTGATATTGTGTTTGGCCTAACTTCTCCTTAAAAATGTAGAGAAGTTGAAAAAAAAGCCGGGTCAAACGATACCTTAATCTCCCACAACGGCAATATAGAATCAACTAAATTCGGGAGAAAAAATTGAAAAATAGTTAAAAACATAAAAATTGAAAAATAGTTAAAAGATATTAAAAATATAAAAATCATAAAATAATTAAAAAAAATTGTTGAGAGGCAAAATGGGAAATATGGTATAAAACATGTGAGTAGACAACCTCCAAATTTCATTAATTAGGAAATTACAAAAATGCCCCTCCTAAGAACAAAATGGAAAATTCATATGGCATCAATATTTATAAATAATATATAGATAAGGAGTGAAAGGCACATTAGAATCATCTGTTTTTTTCACTAACCTAGACATGCCAAACTAGATCAAAGTCTTTTTGGAGCACCAAACATATTTGCGAGACATTGTTTCAAGACAGGAGAGACTTTGCATTTATAATACTTATTGATATACAAGTAATAATTTTCTTAAAATAAGGCATTACACTTTATTTTTTTGCTTGATAGAAATGCATTACTCATTTTATTCTACAACAATTATGACATTTGTTTGACAAAAAATAATTGTCACATTTGGTATTTTATATTTTTTTATGCAATTTTCATTATTTTGTTTTTTGAAAAAGTTTCATTATTTTAGTTTAATTTTACATATATTATGTACTGCTCTCAAGAGTCAAGTCCATTATATTTTACTTTGCATTTGTAATACTAATGGATAAATGCAGATTCATTATTTTATTTTTTTTTATAAAATTAGTACTTGTATATTCTTTCATCTATTTATGATTTTTTAACATGTGCATATAACTTGTCAAAAAAAAAAAAATGTGCATTTTATAAAAAAGCATTTTTTTTAGTTTTTATACACCGGTTCAATATATCATTTTTTTCTTCTTAATATCACATCATTAATATATCATATTTTTTATATCAGGCTCTTGATTTTTTTTATTTATTTTTTATCTTTTAAGAAGTACTAATAGATGTGCAGGAAATATTTTTCTAGACTTGAAGTGCATAGAGACTATATACAATTCTTTTTTGAACACTTATATATATACACCATTAATTTTCACACAGTCATCCAACACATTATTCTATCACTATCACGCATACCTATCACATCTATCACTTTATCTCTCTTTATTTCCTTCTCTCTAGTGGTAGATTGAAAAATGAGTGTCTAAGAATTATTTCCCTTCTTTTTTGTTTGCATTTTTTTTTAGGGTTAAATAAGTTTTTCGTCTCTATAAATATAGTGAATTTTGATTTTAGTCCCTAAAAAATTAAATCAAATGTTTTTATCCTCACAAAAAAATTTGTTTTGTTTTTCGTCCTTAATGGCCATTTTATGTTCATATAAATTTCAAAATTATAACTCTTTTATGTTCAAATTATATCCATATTATGTCCGTTTATTATATTCGACATTTATATATTTATATTATGTTCAAAAAAAATATCAAAAGCACGTCAAAATTATATCCATTAGGGACGAAAAACAAAATAATTTTTTTTGTGAGGATGAAAACATTCAATTTAATTTTATAGGGTCTAAAATCAAAATTTGCTATATTTATAGGGACGAAAAACTTATTTAACCTTTTTTTTATATGCAATTCTTTTTCGTATAATTTATATTCATGGAGCATTCAATCACTCATATGTCAATGAGTGACTTTATTTGTAATTTTTTTTTTCAATTTAGTTTGGAGACATTGTTGTTTTAGTGTTGTTTTTATTACTTTCTAACTTTATAACCTTTCGATCCTAACACTCTTTGTGTTTTAATTATTTATTTTTAATACTTTCAAAAAAATAATATTATTATTACTTATTTTTAGAAGTAACTCTGTTATTAGTACTCCCTTCGTCCCAGATTAAATGAGTCATTTGTTCATTTCACACATATTAAGAAAAATAGTTTTAAGTGTTCTTGTTAAGTATTGGTGCATTCTCCACTATCACCAATGCAAAGTGAAATTGAGACTAGGGGTGTGCATGGTTCAAAACCAAACCAAACTGAAACCAAATATAGGTTCTGGTTCGGTTCCTAAATCCATTTAACTAAAAACTGATTTTTCTGGAAAAAGCAGTTTGGATATGGGTCAGAACTAGTTCAAAATCAGTTCGAATCCAGTTTGGCATAAAAATTATTTTGGTGGAAATTGAACCAGTTTTCCCCATCACCACTGTACAATTACTCCTTTCATTGACTTCTATCTCCAATCATCTTCTTCCGCGTGTCTGTCCTCTTCCTCATTCATTGATAACCGTAATTTAATTCTCATACTCTTTTCACTTCACCGTCGCCGGTTGTCGCCAGTTAAATCTCTCCGGCGAAAGCAACGCCTTTGGATCACCGCACCTCAGTTGGCTCGACAAGATTGTCGCCGCAATGAACTCCCTCCATCACCGGCGTATCTAACACTCGACTCCGATAATAGAAAGAATCCTCTCAGCCGGAAAAAAACGTGATTTCATTCCTCTATGGTATCTGAACAAAAACACAATAAACTTTCTTAATGAACTAAACAGCAACGTGATTTGAGAAAGGCTTTGAGTATGTAACTTGATTCTGAAGGTGAGTTACTGAGTTTTGCCTTTGAGAAAAACGGGTTTTAAACCGGTTCGATGAAATGGTAAACTGGTTTAAATTTTCCAAATTATATGGACTGGTTTGGATTTTCACTAATTGGATTGGGCCTTAAAAAATGGATCAGGGTAGGATAGTCATTTGGTTAAGGTTAACCAAATTTTATGAATACCCCTAATTGAGAGTGATGAAAGTAGTATTAATTAAAGTTATAATTGGAAAAAAAGAAGTAATTAATATTGTATTTTTTTAGGGAGTAATTAATATTGTATTGAAAGTTAAGACAATATTTTTTAGAAAATACTCATTTATCATGGAACAGAATGAGTATATGTTTATAGACAGTGTGTGATCTTAAAAGAAAAACTTTTTTTTCCAAATAATATTAGGGGTGTTTAAAAGACAAGTTATATATGTGACATAAATCCAACTCTAACATAAACTCGAACTTACCCTAAACTCGATGAGGTATAAGTCTAATAAGGTTGGGACAATATCAATACCAGCCACCAATTCATAGACATTTTAAAAAGAAGGAATTAATCGACAATTTATTTTAAAAGGAATGATATTTTGACAACTAATAGAGAGAGAGAAAAAAAAAGGATAAAAATACAATAAAAGTATGAAGAGTTGTCACAAAAGTTGTTTAAAATTGCTTGTTCAAATATCAATTCTTTTATTTTAATTATGACAACAACATAATTCCATTCCATTGCTAAAAAAAATAAAAATTCCATTAATCACAAATTTTCATTAGAGTATCAAACAAAAACGGTAGCATATTGAGGATAGAAGGGACACGTGCGAGGGTGGTTTGGCGCACGTGTTGAGAGTGATGCATGAAGCGATGATGTTGGTGGTGAACGGTGGTGAGTGTGTGAGTGTGTCTCCTTCATCGTTGTTTCCTTTCCACTTTCACGTGACCACACGGTTTTGCATGACTCTTGTGGGTCCCATTTTCTCTCTCCTTTCTGTTTCACTTTCTCTCTCCATCCAACTAGCCATGCGAACGTATGCAGGGGACGCCAGTCTGCCACTGTCACATTACAATTTACCCCCATGCAACATTTTTCATTTTCTAGAAAATCAAGTAAATTAATCTTGAATTAAATTGAACAAATACCGTATTTTTCGGTATTAATATAGAATTGATTCAAAATAACGAAATGTACAATTTAGAGTAAGAGAAGTGTGTTCATATACAACTGATAAAAATGTCGAAATTGTTAGGTCAGATGTCATGATTGAGGTTCGAACCCCAACATCTCCATTGTGTGTGTGAGTTTATGATAACTTTGTTATTTCATCTATCTACTATAAAAAAGAGTAAGAAAACTGTTAACTGAATATTAAAAAGGTTTAATTACATAAATGATCCCTTAAATAATTATGAACTTTCAATTTGGTCCCCTTATTAATTTTCGCTCCAATTTGGTCATTTAAATTACCTCCGTCCATTAGTTAAATCCATTCTGTTAAATCTTATTGGAAAAACGTTAACATTCATCATGTTCATCATCAAACCCAGCAACATTCATCATCTTCATCAATAAACCCAGAAAAATTCATCACATTCATCATCAAAACCCAAAAAAACACAACTTAAAATTAACAAAATTTAAACCCATAAATTCAAACACCAAATAACAAATTAAAACTTATTTACCAAGCTTCCAACAACATCAACAACTCAAAGTTTTTCCTGATCCACTTCCAAAATGAATTGAAACACAACTATTAATATTAATTATCAATTGCATTACTAAAAAAAAAATTATTATCAATTGCTAGCACATACATACCCATTCCCTCCTTTATTGCCACACACCCCTTCCCCTTTTTCACACAACTCACGTCTCTTCTTCTCCTTCTTCTCTCTTCTCACCAGAACAACCCTAACCTCCCCAAATCAATCCTCGCCACCCTCCTCCAAATCCATGAAATCCATCAAAACACCAATCTCTTCACCACCCTCGTTTCAACTTACATCAATCTCCATTACCCACCGTCTTTCTCCAATTTATGGATTTGTGTTGAATGGAGAGAAAAAATTTCTCTTTGTTAAACAACCTCTTTGCTTCTAATTTCGAAACTCTTTCTCTTATATTTGATTTTTTTCTTCAATATCATGCAAAAAAAATAGTCTTTTTCAGATTCAGCGTTTGGTTTTAGGGGTTTTTGTTTGGACGGAGGATTCAATACACTTTGGGAATCTGGGGTCTGGGTAATCATAAAAGGGTCATGATCATTCGGTACACCATTCTTTGAAAAAATCTTTAAAATCAAAGGGAACTTGTTGTTTTAAGGAAATATGTGATGAGTTTGTTGAAGAGGCGAGTGTTTGGAGTGTGGATTGTGTTGAGGAGAAGGTGAAGAGATGATGTTTGAGGTTGTGAGAGTGGTGCGCATTGGATGAGTTTGGTGACGGAAATGGCGCGTTGGAATGAGTAGATACCGGAAGTGATTATGATGGATTGAATTTGATTCCATTGTTTCAGACGATTCCGTTGGAGTTCGTTTTAATTTTGATGAATTAGTTTTAATTTGTACCAAAAACATTAATGAAGAGAGAATAATTACTTTCGAGATGTGAAAAAGCTCTTGAGAAAAGAAGAGAGAGAGGAAAAAGAGATTTGATTAATTTTCTAGCTCTCAATATTACAAACAGTAGTGGCTTTATAGCTCAAGACCTCTCTTAACCTATATGATCAGGATAAATTATAAAAAGATTCATATTTCAATGAGGGACAACTGTCCACCTCACAGACCCTTCTAGAAATTCAGAGACTTTATGATTCCTTTCTTAGTGTTACCTAGCACATAGTTCTTTGCCCGCACATGTGCTTACTTAGTCCTTGACAATCGTTGGCTTTTGTCTTGCCTTGGCCCAACCGTACCTTCAGATGGAGCTGCCAATGGCACATGCGTATCAATGCCCATCCCATCAAGAATCACCTTGTCCTCAAGGTGCAAGGTAGGGTACGCTTCCAACAATTCATCCTGATCCTCCCAAATGGCTTCCATAGCTGGAAGTCCTTCCCAGTGTACTAGCAGTTGCTGCACCTTGCCCCTTTTGGTGTGAACAGATCTTGCTCCATGTAGGTTAAGTGGCTGGAGTGGTACCATTGTGCCTACCACTGAAGAGTCCAGAGTGGGAAGAGTAGAATGGAGTTTTCCATAGAACACCTTGAGCTTCGAGACATGGAAAACGGGGTGAATGCGTGCCTCCGGTGGAAGAGACAATTCATAGGCTACAGGTCCAATGTGCTTGCTGATAGGAAAAAGGCCAAAAAAATCTCTTACTGAACTTGGAAAAACAAGGCCTACACATTGTGTTATGTCTATATGGCAGTAGGCGAACCACGCCCAATCCCTAACTTGGAACTCACGGTCACGACGATGAGAATTGGCTTGGTTACGCATACACAACTGAGCTTGTTGCAAATTGGTTTTTAAGACAGCAAGAATGTGATGGCGTGCGATTAGAGCATCGTCTAGAGTTGCTACTGTAGTGGACCCTTTTATGTAAGTCTGAATGGTGGGTAGTGCGCGACCATAAAGATCTTTGAAAAGAGTCATTTTGATAGCTGATTGGAAGGATGAGTTGTACCAATGTTCAGCTAAGGGTAAGTACAATACCCATTGCTTTGGGATGTCATTGACATAGCAACAGAGGACTGTTTCCAAGATTCGGTTTGTTACTTCGGTCTGCCCATCAGATTGGGGATGGTAGGCACTCGATAAACAAAAAGTGGTGTCATTCAACTTGAATAACTCCGGCCAAAAGCGACTAGCAAAAATCCTATCACGATCACTAACGATGGTTTTCGGCATCCCATGAAGCCGATATATTTCCTTAATGAACACCCATGCTAAGGATGTTGCGATGAAGTGTGGAGGCACAACAATGAAGTGCGCATATTTCGTGAGTCGATCCACTACGACCCAAATGGTAGCCTTTACTTGATACAGAGGTAGCTGAGTGATGAAGTCCATCACAATATCTTCCCATCCATGGTTAGGAATTAGGAGCGGCTGAAGCAAGCCTTGGGGTTGTTGGGTGGAGTATTTCTATTGCTGGCATGAAATGTATTCTTGGACAAAAACTTTTACATCCCTAGCCAAGTTAGGCCATGAAAAGGATGTTGTGAGACAAGCTATTGTTCCCTTGACTCTGGAATGCCCACCAATGAGAGAAGCATGGAATTCCTTTAAGATCTGGTTGCGCAAATTGGTTTCCCCAGGTACAAATAAGTGTTCCTTAAAGAAAAGAAGCCCTTGGGTGAAGGTAAAATGAGTATGAACAACTGTCAGCCCTATCATCTTTTAGGCTAGTTTGACACCAATGGGGGTGTTCTCATAGAATTCATGCAGTGTGTTCAGCGAGGTAGGCTGGCATTCTGTGACGGCAGCAATCAGGTGGTTTTAGGGCTCTTCCGGTCGAGAGAGAGAGAGCGTCAACCACAACATTGGTTCGTCCAGGAGTATAATGTATCTCATAATCAAATCCCAAAATCTTGGCAAGCCACTTATGTTGTGTTGATGTCTGAATGGTTTGTGACAATAACCTTTGTAAGCTCTACAGATCCGTAAAAATGAGAAAGTGTCTTCCAGAGAGATAGTGGCGCCATGAGGGTGAGTGTTTTGGGATAGGACAACACCCATTGCTATACCGGAAGCATAAGTGGTGACATCAAAAGAAGCAAAAAAATCCAGAATGCCTAGCATATGGAACGTGATCATAGCTTCTTTGAGAATATGAAAGGCTTTCAGTGCTTCGTCATTCCAAACAAATGCTTGATGTCAGAGGAGATCAGTCAGTGGTCGTACGATGGTGGCATAATGATGCACAAAGCGACGGTAAAAACCAGTCACGCCTAAGAACCCACGCAAGGCAGTGATGGTGGAAGGAGGTGGCTAGTCTTGGGTTGCTTGCAACTTTTCTGGATCTGCTTCCATTCCGCTGCATAAATGATGTGTCTGAGGTATGCCACACGTTGAACCGCAAATTCACATTTTGATTCAGCAATGTGAGGAATCTGTGTAGGTAGGCTAAGTGATCCTCCTAAGTCTGACTATAAATGAAGATATCGTAAAAAACTAGGAGGAAAATTTTACGGAGGAACAGACTGACTATGTTCATGGTTTCTTGAAAAGTATACGGTGCGTTAGAGATCCCAACAGGTATCACACAAAACTCAAAATGACCATCCACTATCCAGAAAGCTATTTTGAAGCAATCTTCCGATGCCACCCGAATTTTATGGGAAACCGGTCCTTCACATTGATGGTGTTAAGTGCCCTGTAGTCAACGCAAAAACACCAAAAGTCGTCCTTGCTCACTAGTAGGACCGGAGAGGAGAATGGGCTAGTACTGGGTCGTATGATTCCTTAAGAGAGCATGTCTTTGATCATGGTGGTCATCATATCTTTTTGATATTGGGGATAGCGTTAAGGTCGGACATTGACCGGTCATGATTGGGGTAGAAGGTGAATATGGTGATCTTGGGAGCGGGGGGTAATCATATGGGTGTGGTGAAGACAGCTGCAAATTTGTGGAGAAGAGTGGAGATATCAAGGTGGACTGGACGTAATTTAGGGGTTTGATTTAGGGAAGTAGAGGAATGGAGATTATATTGAGCTAGGGTAATAGTATGGGCGGACTCAATTAAGTATGTGAAGAGGAAATGGAAAAACTGGGAGTAAGTGGCTAAAGTGGATTGGGCTGGTGGTTCACCAATAAGAGTAATGGGTTTCTGATAATGGGTAAATTGGGTAGATGGAACAGAGTAATCAAAGAGGAAGGCTCCTAGTGTCTGCAACCATTGAACCCCCAAAACTAAATCCGGGCCATGAATGGGAAGAATGTAGAACGAAATAAGGAATTGTTGATAACCTAACGTGACCGGAACATGTTCACACAACCCGTCACAAGTGATAGTTCTCCCACTACCAACCACAACAGAAAACAGTTTGATAGATACCATGGGTAAGCCCAGAAATTCAGCCATATGAGGCTGCATGATATTGTGAGAACTCCCTAAATCGACCAGAATAGTAACTGCCATTTCTCGGACATGACTTTGGACCCGAAGAGTGCTTGGGGAAGGCGGTTCTGCGAGAGCTGCGCGTGATAATTCGAAATGTTCTCCCGTTGTAGGTGAAGTTGGAGGGGAAGACATGGCCTCTGTAACATTCTGCGCCGCCGACGACGGCCTTGTATCTGACACAACAATTTCCTCATCAACATTAGTATCATAAGTGAGGAAGAGAAAAAATTGTTTGTGAGCGCAACGATGTCCCAGATAGAAATTCTTATCACAGTTGAAGCACAAACCCTTGCATCTGCGTTCTTGTTGCTCCGTTTTAGTTCTGACGTTGAGGTCTTGTTTCTGCGTTCAGAGGTGGCCCCATAATGGATAGTTGAGGAGCGACGACTGGTGTGGTGACTTGAATGGGTGGTGGTCGTGTCCGGAAAGTTAATCTGGATGCTACGATCTTAGCCTCGACGAGCTTGGCAAGATTGACAGCCTGTAGTAGTGATGCTAGCTTCAGAATGGTGTGCTCGTGGTGGATTTCGCGATGCAAACCTGAAAGAAAACAATTCAAATGAGAAACAATGGATAATCCAGTCACCTTATTAGAAAGGGCCTAAAATTGTTGTTGATACTCAAGCACACTCCTAGTTTGTTAAAGCTTGTAGAGAGAAGCTTCATGGTTGTCGAATGAGGAAGGACCGAAACATATTTCCAACGCACGAAGAAACTCCAGCCAGGTAGTGAGGAGGTTGTTGGAGTGAAGCCACTTGAACCAACTCAGCGCCGGTCCCTGAAGGAAGAAGAGAATCAAGATCAGACGACGTGCAGGGGGTGTTGTATAGATGAAAGTAATTTTCAGCTTTGAAGATCCAATCTAATGGATCCTTGCCATCGAATTGTGAAAGGCTTATTTTGGGCAGCTTGATGGTGGAGTTTGGTGTTGAGGTAAAATCCCTAATTAATTTTAAAGATAACAAACCTTGATGATTAAGGAATTAATGGACTTTGATTAATTTCTTGGTATTTAATTTTTGCTTTTGAGTGTTTAACTGAGACATGAACAAAGTTTAAATCATACCAAGATACAAGAAATCAAATGACATAAACACTTATGAACTCAGTTGGAGTTCATAAAGTTAAACCGAGTTCAGAAGGTTGTTCTTATGAACACTAAGAACCAACCCGTAAATTCATGAACAATTTAAAGAACATGCAAGGCTTACGTGACATAAATAAAAGCCCAGTAAAGTACATTGACTTAGATCAATCAAGGAATAAAGACATTTATTTGATTAAGTTCAAAAATTGCATCTACAATGTTCATTCAAGACTATGGACATTTGAACTACAAAATATTAGGAATGTTCCATCAAGAATTCGACACATAAGGGAGCATGTACTTTACAAAGCAAACCAAATCCCCTAAAACATGGGCTTGAAAGTGACAGTTCCACTTTACACTCTCATACACTAGTTCCAAGACAGATTTGAAAAGGATCTGATCCAGGAACATTTTGAAGTACATACAAAGAACAAACTTCATGAAACAACCCAGAAATTCATCTGACATTCATAGGATGAACCTAGAAACACGTCTTACTTCCATCCATATGAACCCAGGAACAATTCTTGATGAACACAACAACATTCTGAAGTATTCTGATGAATCCTGAAATACTCTAAGTTCAGAATGTTGATTAAAACTTTCAAGTAAAAGTTGGTGGGTACCAGGACATTTGGCACAAGACTATTGGTCAACTCCAACGTCTACAAGAGGTTAAGAAACTTTATAAAAGGATAGGAAGGCTCAACATTGAAGCGCTGATGAGCAAAACCGCAAGTGCACGGTTTTACCGAAGTAGTAAAAATAGAGTATCGTTCCGACAGAGAGTTATGAATTTAATTAACTTTTAATATTGATTAGAATGAAAGTTTCAAAGGTTAGAAAGTTTGGGTTTTTAATTAAAAGAAAATAATAAAAATAAAAGACGCCTTGGGATTATTGGTTCATCGTAATGACGAATCCTTCACAAACAAACCCTAAACCATAACTTTATATTCGACCTACTTTA
>Ga0228710_1011462_pt1 | contig 11426 bp, 14 predicted proteins | sample MedpolnodulmetaG_FD_177995 | JGI IMG/M metagenome (GOLD analysis project Ga0228710, IMG submission 177995) | Root nodule microbial communities from Medicago polymorpha collected in Santa Monica, California, United States - pink nodules | ecosystem: Host-associated > Plants > Roots > Nodule... | reverse complement strand
CTTTCTTTCTCTGTTCTTTACTTCTATCCGCTGCACACGACTCTGAACTCACTCAGACTCTGAACCTGAGAACAGTTCTTCAACGTAAGGAACGAAAAAGTTTTTGAGAACACAATTCAACCCCCCCTTCTTGTGTTTTTCTCACCTTCAAGAAGTGGATGGCTCTTCAGAATCTTCAGACTCTTCAGCAGTTGCTGAAGGCTGAGCCTCTTGAAGGGGTTTTAGCCGGGTAGGTTGAGATGATTTCTGACAAATGTCAGTCTATTTCTGAATTGTTGTGCCAATTACGACCTCAACAAGTTCAATACCAGCAAGTGTTGGGTTGATTCTAATTGATGGTTTAGATTTATGAATGAGTTTAGGCAACATGTTGATTCTCTGACTAAGAGTTATGTTGTGTTGGTCAGAGTCAGTTAAGGGTGATGATGAAGGTGAGATGATGGGGGAAACTGGAATCTGAGTTACCTTGGCTGAGTTGTGATCAGAAGGATTACCTGAGAGAGGAGCTTCTGATCTGTCAGCTTCTGAAGTAGACTTTGGAGCAGCAGATTCTAGAACAGATCCTGAAGCACTAACTTATGATGTTCCTTGATTCTTCTCCAGAACCTTCTGAGCTTCCTTCACAACATCTTGTGCAGCTCCACCAGCAATTTCCTTAACCTCAGCAATCTTTTCCACGTAGTATTCATCACAATTTTCTTTCCCAATAGCCTTGAGCTTTTCATCCCTCTCCAAAAGGTATTGTGCAGCCTGTTTCTTCTTTTCTGCTATTAATTTATCAACACGTTCTTTAGCCTTACTGACCATAATAGGAGTCACAACAAACATTGGAGAGACAATCTCAGCAGCTGGCTGTCTTTTTCTAGACCTTACTCCTTGCTCTTCCTCATCTAATTCTTCAAGAGCTAATTGCACCTCCTCGTTGGTGATTGAAGTATCTCCTTTACCCCTTTTTCTCTTAGGAGCAGGAGCAGAAGCACTGTCGTAGTTAGTTGCTTCAGACTTAGCCACCTTCTATTTCTTGGCCTTAGCAACAGGAGCTTCTGATTCAGTATCAACCTTGGTCCTTTTGCCCTTGACTCTGAGAGCAGCACCATCAGAAGTATCAGGGATGTCTTCATCCTGAATGGTCTCACTTGTTTCCTTGGCATGTGGATTATCCTCTTTTGAGATGGGAGGAAAATCCATCATCAGTTCTGATTGAACTGTGGATTCTTTCAGGTCCTTCTCATTGGGAGAGAATTTCCTGATAATCTTCATATTCTGCAGAGTCTTGCCATTGATAATTTTCCCAGTAGCAGTTCCAAGAATTCTGTCAGAAGCAAGCTTGGATTTCCTCAGAATCTCCAGCAATTTACCTTGAGAAAAGATCTCAGACAGCAGCCTCCCACATGGCACTTGCTTTCTTTTCCCTTTGATTCCTTCTTTGATAGCCCAGCAAAGATGATGCATGAGGTATCTTGGCAGATTTATCTTCTGATAAGAAGCCAAGAAATACAGAACCAGTTTGTGGTCCAGACTAGGTTGGTCAGACCCTCCTCCCTTCTGAAAGAACCAGTAAGTGATAAACTTCAGGAGCATCCTGTGATTATCATCCATGTCCACCAACTTAGTTGCTGGGTCTCCTTTCAACAGCAAATTAGAGTAGCTTTCCAACAAGGGATTCTTCCTGCTGACGTTCCACTGAAATCTGCCTTTAGGAGCCATTCTGCATGCTCTGGCAATCACTACTTCTGTGATGGTTATAGGAATTCCCATCACTGCTGATCTGATTTCTAACTTCTTAAACGGTTCAAGACCCATTTCTTTCCTCGATTTCCCTTTTAGACTTGGATCCCTTGACACAGCCTGTGTTTCTTCTAACTTTGCAGCTTCTTGATCGTAAACCTCAGCCCTTATCCAGAAGTCTTTGACCAGTTTCACATATGTTGGTCCATTCAACATACGAAAATAATCAAACATCTTTTGTGCTTCCATCAGCGCCTCCAGGTCCATTCCATTTCTCTTGAGAGAGGCGAAATCCACTAGTGATTCCACTAGAACATCAAAAGATTCAAAAGGAATAGTCATGGTCTTTACTTTGAGCAAGTAACTAGACCTTGTGTCGAGTCGCATACTAGAACCACTTGTTGAAGTTGCCATTGAAGAATGTTGAAGGTTTAGGGTTTCTAGTTTAAGAGATAGAGAAAATCTGATTTTCTTAGCGTAACTGTTTGAAAAACTTGAAAGTGTAGGTAAAGTGAGTGAGTTGTGTGTGATTGATATATATAGTGATTTTGTCAAAACGTTTACATTCAGAGGGGACAAACAGACACACTCATTAATGACAATATAGAGAGCGCGAGAGTATTTGTTTTAAAAGCGAATAACTATCATTGCCCTTTTTAGTGTTATTACCCAATACAGACAGACCACGTCAGAGAACTAAAAAGTAGCTGTTGCAGATAGGGGGCTAGGTGTCACTAGACTTAACTTCAACCCTTTCCACTACCGCAAGCTATCAGAGTCAAAAGATTCCTTTTTAGAGTCTGAGGTCTTTCAGGGGCTGAATTTCTCAGAGTCTCCAAGAGAGAGTCTGATACACAACAACTTCTGATAAATTTCAGAGTCTGATTTTTCATTCAGAGGCAAGCATTACTCAGTGACAAAATCCATGTTCAAATTTTTCTTTATAAAATTAAATCTTTCAACAGTTAAAGGTTTAGTAAAGATATCAGCCCATTGGTGATCAGTATCAACGAATTGAATATCTATAATTTGTTTTTGAACATAGTCTATGATAAAATGATGTTTAATTTCAATGTGTTTGACTCTTGAATGAAGAATAGGATTCTTTGACAAACAAATAGCAGTTGTATTATCACAATAAATGGGAATACAGTTTTCAGTTATTTGATAGTCTTCTAACTGATGTTTCATCCAGACTAGCTGTGTACAACAATTAGCAGCTGAGATGTATTCTGCTTCTGCTGTTGACAAAGCAATAGTTGCTTGTCTCTTGCTAGCCCAGGATATCGGATTATCACCAAGGAATTGGCAATTTCCACTAGTTGATTTTCTTTCAATCCTATCACCAGCATAGTCAGCATCACAGAATCCAACTAGCTTAAAATCTGAAGATTTCTTATACAGAAGTCCAAGATTAGTAGTTCCCTTCAGATATCTAAAGATCCTCTTAACAACAGTTAAGTGAGGTTCTCTAGGATCTGATTGAAACCTTGCACACAAGCATACACTGAACAAAATATCAGGTCTTGATGCAGTGAGATATAATAGAGAACCAATCATACCTCGGTACGGCTTCTGGTCAACTTTAGGCCCTTGATCTTCTTTGCTCAGAGTGCAGGTAGGATGCATTGGAGTGTTCATCTCTTTACATTCTTCAAGCTTGAACTTCTTCAGAAGCTCCTTGGTGTATTTGGATTGATGAACATACATTCCATCTTTGCACTGGTTGATTTGAATTTCCAAAGAGAACTTCAATTCTCCCATCATGCTCATTTCAAACTCATCTTGCATCATCTTAGAAAATTCCTTGCAAAGAGATGCATTAGTTGAACCAAAAATAACATCATCAACATAAATTTGCACAACTAGTATGTCTTTCTCAAGAGTCTTTTTGAATAATGTTGTGTCAACTTGTCCTCTTTTAAAATTATTTTTATCAAGAAATTACTCAGTCTGTCATACTAGGCTCTAGGAGCTTGTTTCAGACCATACAAAGATTTCTTTAACTTATAAACATAGTCAATATGTTTTAAATCCTCAAATCCAGGAGGTTGTTTCACAAACACTTCTTCAGAGATGACACCATTGAGAAATGCACTTTTAACGTCCATTTGGTACAACGTTATGTTGTGATTTACTGCGTAGGAAAGAAGTAACCTGATTGCTTCCAATCTTGCAACTAGAGCAAAAGTTTCAGTGTAATCAATGCCTTCTTGTTGGTTGTACCCTTGAGCAACAAGTCTGGCTTTGTTCCTGATTACTTCTCCCTGTTCATTCAGCTTGTTCCTAAACACCCATTTGGTTCCAATAATGTTCTTGTGTTCAGGCTTAGGTACAAGATCCCACACATCATTTCTTTTGAATTGATTGAGTTCATCTTTCATTGCTAAGATCCATCCATCATCAGCTAGTGCTTCATCAACTCTTGTAGGTTCTATCATGGACAGCAATCCCAAAGCAGACTCTTCTGGCCTGAAATGTGATCTAGTTCTTCTGGGACTTTCCTTGTTACCAATGATTTGATCCTCAGGATGAGAAGACTTGTATTTGAATGAGTTTCTGGACTGGATAACTTGCTGTGAATCAACGTGAACTTCTTCAGAAGCTTCTACAACTGGAACATCAGGAGCTGTTACAGCTTCTGAAGTACCATCCGACTCTGGAGTCTGATCAGGTTCTGAGTAATCATCAGACTCTTCTGAACCTGCAATACTTTGATCCTGCTCTGGAGTTTTACTTCCAAGCTCTTTGTCATCGAATTTGACATGCATAGATTCTTCAACACAGTGTGTTTTTGAATTATACAGTCTATATGCCTTAGACCTCTCAGAGTAACCTAAAAATATACCCTTTTGAGCCTTTGCATCAAATTTCTTCAGATAGACTTTGTTGTTTAAGGTATAACATGTACATCCAAACTGATGAAAGTAAGAGATGTTAGGCTTCCTACCTTTAAAGAGTTCATATGCTGTTTTGTTCAACATGGGTCTGATATAGATCCTGTTCTAAACATAACATGATTTGTTTACTGCTTCTGCCCAAAAACGTTTTGCCAGGTTGTTTTCATGAATCTTGGTTCTTGCCATTTCTTGTAAAGACCTGTTCTTTCTCTCTACAAACCCATTTTGCTGTGGAGTTTTAGGAGAAGAGAATTCATGGATAATTCTATGTTTTTCACAAAATATTTTGAATGGCTCATTTTCAAATTCTCCCCCATGATCACTCCACACTTTTAAAATTTTCAGTTCTTTTTCAGATTGGACTTGAATGCAGAATTTTCTAAACACATCATATGAGTCATCTTTAGATTTAAGAAACTTAACCCAACTCCATCTATTGTAATCATCAACTATAACCAATCCATATTTACTCTTATATAAGGATGCAATGATAACTGGTCCAAATAAATCAATGTGGAGTAGTTCCAAGGGTCTGGAGGTAGAAACAATGTCTTTTGAATTGAAAGAAGTTTGAACAATTTTTCCCTTCTGACATGCACCACAAAGTGCATCTGAATGATAGTCAATGTCTGGTAAGCCTCTGACAAGTTGTAACTTGCTAAGTTTAGAGATTAACCTCTAGTTAGCATGTCTTAACCTTCTGTGCCACAGCCATTTCTTATCACTCATTGATAAAAGGCAAAGTACCTTCTGATCAGTCAGTTCTGAAAAATTAATCTTGTGTACATTGTTTCTTCTCTTTCATTTGAAAATTATGGATTGATCATCTTTGTTGATTATTGTGCAGTTGTTCTTATCAAACATGACATCATAACCATTATCACAAAATTGACTTATGGTAAGTAGGTTATGTCTTAGTCCACAACCAACCACACATTATTAATTGAGATTGAGGAATTACCAATTGTTCTAGTACCAATGATTTTGCCAGTTTGGTTTCCTCCAAATCCCACAGTTCCTCCCTCTTTCATGGTCAGGGTTAGGAACATAGACCTTTCTCCCGTCATGTGTTGCGAACAGCCACTGTCCAGGTACCAGGACTTTTGCTTTTCGCTTCCTTTTAGACACACCTGCAACATCAACAATGTCTGACTTAGGTACCCATATTTTTATGGGTCCTATTGGGTTAATCCTAGGAGTTTTGAATTTCCTTTGTGTTCTTCGTCTGAAATTGTCCTGCTTTGTCTTCTTCCAAACTTCAGGTTCACAACCTTTAGTCTTAGAATGTAACTCAACAAAGACAGATTCCTTCCTTTGAAATCTAGGCTTTTGAATGTCAGACTCTGTTTTCTTCAGAACCTGTTTATTACGTTCTGATCTTTTCAGGATATGTAACTTTGGAGCTTTTGATTTAGAGTTGTTCATGACCTTTGTCTTTTGGTTCTTAGGTTTTGACTTAGTCATTACCTTTGAACTTGAAGCTTTAGGTTCTGAATGAGAAGCTGTGTTGACCTTTTCAAATTCAGACACAAAATGAATTTTCAGTCCCTCTTTGGTGTTATCAGAACAAGGTTTCAGGATCACTTCACTAGAGTTACCTCCTGTGAAGCCAATTCCCTTTTTGTTGTTCTGATTGATGCTATAAATCATAGATGCAACTTTGGTTCTATCAATTCCTATGGTAATAAACTCCTGAAGAGCAGCATCCTGCTCAGATAAAGGTTTATTATCACCTTTCTCAGTCATTATTTTCAAATCATTATTTTCATGTTGTAAAACATCCATCTCCATCTTAGTTGGTTAATGGAGTTTCAACAACTTAATGTATCGTTAGTTACTCTCCTCAACTTAGAGGATTGGTTTTCATAATGACCAAGAAGTTCCTTGAGAGAATCAATTAATTCAGATCTAGTGAGTTTGGAATATACCTCGGTTTCATTTTCAGAGTCTGTACAGGATTTAGCATCAGATGATTCTTTTTAATCTTCAACAATAGCCACCAAACCCATGGCTATATTTGCTTCACCTTCAGCATCATCCTTATCAGATTCAGACTCATTATCCAGATCTTCCCAAGTTGCCATCAAGCTTTTCTTGATTTGCTTCTTGAATTTGTTGGATTTAAAGACTGGCTTCTTAGATTTCTCTTTGGATTTTTCCTTCTGCAGGTCTGGACATTCAGCAATGAAGTGTCCAGTCTTCTTGCAGTTGAAACAACCTTTCTGTTCTTCTTTTCTAGAGCTCTTGTGACTACTGCCTCTTCTCATGAACTTCTTGTTCTTCTTAGCAAGATATTGTAGTCTATTGGAGAGCATAGCCATCTTCTGAATGATTTCAGGGTCTTCATCAGAATCTTCATATGTAGAATCTTCTTCAGACTCCAACGCCTTCAGAGCCTTAGTTGACTTCCTTCTTTACTTCAGAGCAATAGACTTAGGCTTCTTGACAGGTTCATGCTCATTAAGACCAATCTCATGACACTTTAAAGAGCTTATAAGATCTTCAACACTCAGAGTGTTTAAATCTTTAGCTTCTTCAATAGCTGTCACTTTTGGTCTCCACTTAGCAAGTAAGCTTCTCAGAATCTTGTTCACATGATCAGACGCCACGTAGCTTTTCTTCAGAATTTGAAGCCTAGAAATAAGAGTCTGAAATCTTGAGTACATAAAGTGAGCACAATGAGGTGAACATAGCCTTCGCTGTAGATTTGTCACTCATCTTTAAGTACTCTTAATGAGGCAACGCAGCCACAAGAATGCTTCTGATCGTGTGATGTTTCTTATAAAGCTTTTTCTGTTCAGCAGTGTGAGCTTTCCTATCAAGAGCAACACCTTCTTCATCCAACTTCAAATCTCCAACACCTTCTTCAAGAATATCCCACAACTCATCATCCATTCCCATAATGTGACTATACATCTTGGTCTTCCACCAAGAGAACGTTTCTGGATCACCATTAAACATGGGAGGTTTGTTGTGATTAGCAGATCTTTCAATTTTGTTGTTGTTGCTATAATCATATGGTATAGAAATTCCAGAACCAGAACCAAAACCAGAGCCAGCAACATCTTCCCCAGACATGTTTTTCTCAGATCGTTCATTGTAACACGGTTAAGTGCTAACTACAGAGCCGAAGCTCAGATACCAACTGAAGGTGAGAAAAAACAAAAGAAGGGGGGGTTGAATTGTGTTTTCAAAAACTTCTCTTTCTTACGTTATAAAAACTGTTCCTAGGATCAGAGTTTGATAGAGTTCAGAGTCTGACTTGAGTTCAGAGTCTTAATGCAGCGGATAGATAGTAAGAGAGCAGAGAAAGAAAGAACACAAACCGGAAGTCTCTTTCAGTTGTGATTGAGCAAAAGGAAGTCTCTTGGAGTCGTCCTTGAGCATTGAGAAGTCTCTTACTTTGAGTTTGAGCAACTTGTAATTTGATATTACATTTTAGTGAAACTCTCCTTGGAAGTGCAAGGGGGACAGGACTACTTCCGGTTTGTGGAAGGAACCTGTATAATTGCTTGTGTTCTTTCTTTCTCTGCTCTCTTACTATCTAACCGCTGCATTAAGACTCTGAACTTAAGTTAGACTCTGAACTCTATCAGACTCTGACCCTGGGAACAGTTTTCATATCGTGGGAAGGAGAAGTTTTTGAAAACATAATTCAACCCCCCCTTCTTGTGTTTTTTCTCACCTTCAGTTGGTATCAGAGCTTCGGCTCTGTAGTGAGCACTTAACCGTGTTACAGTGAATGATCTGAGAAAAACATGTCTGGGGAAGATGCTTCTGGTTCTGGAGCTGCTATACCATATGATTATAGCAAGAACAACAAAAATGATAGATCTGCTAATCATAACAAACCTCCCATGTTTAATGGTGATCCAGAAATGTTCTCTTGGCGGAAGACCAAGATGTATAGTCACATTATGGGAATGGATGATGAGTTGTGGGAAATTCTTGAAGAAGGTGTTGGAGATTTGAAGCTGGATGAAGAAGGTGCTGCTTTTGATAGGAAAGCTCACACGATCAGAGGCATTCTTATGGCTGCCTTGCCTCATAAAGAGTACTTAAAGATGAGTGACAAATCTACAACGAAGGCTATGTTTGCCTCATTGTGCTCACTTTATGAGGGTAACAAGAAACTCAGAGAAGCTAAGGCTACTATGCTCGTTCATCAGTACGAGTTGTTCAGAATGAAGGAGGATGAAAACATTGAGACTATGTACTCAGGATTTCAGACTCTTGTTCCTAGGCTTCAAATTTTGAAGAAAAGCTATGTGGCGTCTGATCATGTGAACAAGATTCTGAGAAGATTACCTGCTACGTGGAGACCAAAGTGACAGCTATTGAAGAAACTAAAGATTTAAACACTCTGAGTGTTGAAGATCTTATAAGCTCTTTAAAGTGTCATGAGATTGGTCTTAATGAGCATGAATCTGTCAAGAAGCCTAAGTCTATTGCTCTGAAGTCAAGAGGGAAGTCAACTAAGGCTCTGAAGAAGTTGGAGTCTGAAGAAGAATCTACATCTGAAGATTCTGATGAAGACCCTGAAATCGTTCAGAAGATGGCTATGCTCTCCAACAGACTACAATATCTTGCTAAGAAAAACAAGAAGTTCATGAGCAGAGGCAGTAGTCACAACAGCTCTAGAAAAGAAGAATAAAAAGGTTGTTTCAACTGCAAGAAGACAGGACACTTCATTTCTGAATGTCCAGACCTGCAGAAGGAAAAATCCAAAGAGAAATCTAAGAAGCCAGTCTTTAAATCCAACAAATTCAAGAAGCAAATCAAGAAAATCTTGATGGCAACTTGGGAAGATCTGGATAATGAGTCTGAATATGCTAAGGATGATGCTAAAGATGAAACAAATATAGCCATGGGTTTGGTGGCTACTGTTGAAGATGAAAAAGAATCATCTGATGCTGAATCTTGTACAGACTCTAAAACTGAAACTGAGGTATATTCCAATATCACTAGATCTGATATAATTGATTCTCTCAAGGAACTTCTTGGTCATTATAAAAACCAATCCTCTGAGTTAAGGAGACTTAAGCAACAATACATTAAGTTGTTGAAACTCTATGAATCAACTAAGATGGAAATGGATGTTTTACAACATGAATATAACGATTTGAAAACAATGACTGAGAAAGGTGATAATAAACCTTTATCTGAGCAGGATGCTGCTCTTCAAGAGATTATTACCACAGAAATTGATAGAACCAAAGTTGCATCTATGATTTATAGCATCAATCAGAATAACAAAAAGGGAATTGGCTTCACAGGAGGTAACTCTGGTGAAATGATCATGAAACCCTATTCTGATAACACCAAAGAGGGACTGAAAATTCATTGTGTCTGATTCTGAAAAGGTCAACACAGCTTCTCATTCAGAACCTTAAGCTTCAAGTTCGAAGGTAATGACTAAGTCAAAACCTGAGAACCAAAAGACAAAGGTCATGAACAACTCTAAATCAAAAGCTCCAAAGTTACAGATCCTGAAAAGATCAGAACCCAATAAACAGGTTTTGAAGAAAACAGTCTGAAATTCAAAAGCCTAAATTTCAGAGGAAGGAAGCTGTCTTTGGTAAGTTACATTCTAAGACTAAAGGTTTTGAACCTGAAGTCTGGAAGAAGACAAAGTAGGACAATTTCAGACAAAGAACACAAAGGAAATTCAAAACTCCTAGGACTAACCCAAGAGGACCCACAAAGATATGGTACCTATGTTAGACATTGTTGATGTTGCAGGTATGTCTAAAAGGATGCGAAAAGCAGAAGTCCTGGTACCTGGACAGTGGCTGCTGGCGACACATGACGGGAGAAAGGTCTATATTCCTAACCTTGACCATGAAAGAGGGAGGAACTGTGAGATTTGGAGGAAACCAAACTGGCAAAATCTTTGGTACTGGAACAATTGGTAATTTCTCAATCTCAATTAATAATGTGTGGTATGTTGATGGACTAAGACATAACCTATTGAGCATAAGTCAATTTTGTGATAATGGTTATGATGTCATGTTTGAGAAGAACAACTGCACAGTGATCAACAAAGATGATCAATCAATAATTTTCAAAGGAAAGAGAAGAAGCAATGTATATAAGATTATTTTTTCAGAACTGACTGATCAGAAGGTACTTTGCCTTTTATCAATGAGTGATAAGAAATGGTTGTGGCACAGAAGGTTGGGACATGCTAACTGGAGGTTAATCTCTAAACTTAGCTAGTTACAACTTGTCAGAGGCTTACCAGACATTGATTATCACTCAGATGCACTTTGTGGTGCATGTTAGAAGGGAAAAATTGTTAAAACTTCTTTCAAATCAAAAGATATTGTTTCTACCTCCAGACCCTTGGAACTACTCCACATCGATTTATTTGGACCAGTTAGCACTGCATCCTTATTTGGGAGTAAATATGGATTGGTTATATTTGACCAGTTATCCATGAATTCTCTTCTCTTAGAACTCCACGGCAAAATGGGGTTGTAGAGAGAAAGAATAGGTCTTTACAAGAAATGGCAAGAACCATGATTCATGAAAATAACCTGGCAAAACATTTTTGGGCCGAAGCAGTAAACATAGCATATTATGTTCAGAACAGGATCTATATCAGACCCATGTTGAACAAAACAACATATGAACTCTTTAAAGGTAGGAAGCCTAACATCTCTTACTTACATCAGTTTGGATGTACATGTTATATCTTAAACAACAAAGTCTATCTGAAGAAATTTGATGCAAAGGCTCAAAAGGGAATCTTTTTAGGTTACTCTGAGAGGTCTAAGGCATACAGACTGTATAATT
>Ga0228710_1011457_pt1 | contig 11430 bp, 8 predicted proteins | sample MedpolnodulmetaG_FD_177995 | JGI IMG/M metagenome (GOLD analysis project Ga0228710, IMG submission 177995) | Root nodule microbial communities from Medicago polymorpha collected in Santa Monica, California, United States - pink nodules | ecosystem: Host-associated > Plants > Roots > Nodule... | reverse complement strand
TAAATATTACTCCTAATATTTATATCTATGTGTAGACTTGATAACTCTTTATCCATGATCTGTGAGATGTGATCATCAGTCTATCCACATAATAGTCTCTATGCTTTAATGATATCTCACTTCTCAAGAAAGCTTGACTACGGATACTTTAAGAATAGTTTCCTTATGTTTAACGGGGTCTCACAATTAAGTTATACTTAATGTTCCATTGAACAGACTAACTATTCTAGGGACTTTACTATTTTGAAACAAAACAAAATCAATAAAGAAATGCCTTATTATTTATATATTCACAATATATATTTATATCAATATCATGATAAAAAGCCAAACCCAATCAATATAGATTGGCTATTAGGGCTTACTCCAACAGTTTCACCTGTCTCATGGATTAGTGAATATGGCTATAGATGATTAATGGACCAGAGTAGCGCAGCGGAAATTGATCAGTAAAGGAATTAAGGAATACGTAAAGTCATGGACCTTGGAACGGAGTTTTCATGAGATATGATAACGGGTGTAAGACCAAGCGAGTATCCGTTTCCAGTGAGAAGTTGTAAGAGGTGAGTAAGAAATTTTGAAGCGCCAGGTTCAAAAAAGACGGGACTCAAGTAATCTATGGAAGCATAGTTAGAGTATGATGGACGTTTCCTTATCCAAGTAAGTCAAGGGAAATCAGAATCTCCTCTAAAATGGTATTTTAGTTGCTCAGTCGGAAACTTTAAGTATGCACAAGATATGTGAGTCGGCTAGTAAAGATTTCTGCGTGGGACAACATGGTTTTCTATGATTTTGTGGTTGTGATTGTTTCCCCAAGTCTATGTTTTACTTGATTAATTGTTAATACTTGCCCTAATGATGAATTATAATGTTTACATGATTTCTAAACCTGATACATGCATATGGGTACTTGGAATTGACATTTTGAGCTGAAATACGAATTCTGCAGGTCCTGAAATGTCACATCTCGCTTAAAGCAAGCTAAACTCATCTGGAGCGAGATTTAGCAGCACAGTTGTGTCATCGACTCGTCTCGTTGTTCTGTAGTGCCGTTCGGGGCCCAGTTTCACTATACTTTCACAAAATGTGTAATCCTCAATACCAGTGTCCATATGCAAGTATTACAATGTTTTCTTTAAGAAAAATTAACAAGCAAGTATTGACATTATCAAGCAAAGGATAATACGTGAGAACATGATTATGTATACAATATGTATGGGTAATGTGTTAACCCTTAATATATGGGAGGACCCGTTTTCTATAGTATCTGTGGGAACAATGTCATTCACAAGGAAATTATGTATGCTAAGGGAGTATGTGTTAAAAGGGTATTATAGTGTAGGGAAGACAAAAGCTCGCCATAGATAAATAAATGTCTTATGAAAAGAGAGATACTTCATGGGATGAGCCATCAGTTGTACTACTTTACGTATTGTGTACTTATTGTTAGTGCACTAGTACTCAGAAAGAAACTATACTTAATGTAATTGTCAAGTAGTACATTTTGTATACAGATATGATTTATCGATTGTGCTTGATAGTTAGTACTTTCCATCAGATGATGAGGTAGTGCCGCAATGGAGTTAACCCATAAGAATTCAAGGCAGATAATAGAAGTAATAACACCTACGTTTATGCTGAGCAATGAGGAGAAATGGAGTTAGTTCTTATTTTGCTGAGATAGGTTTGTTGTTGGCTAACATCCTGATGAAAGGACGACCTTAAACTAAGTATGTCATGATTGCAGTTATGAGGTCTCGTTATGAGGGGCATAGTTCGGAAAGAAAAGATTATGGAATTAGCCACAATAGAGTGAATCACTCAAGCTAAGAACCGCTCATGAAGAGCTAAAGTTAACAGGGTCGGCAATATGTTAATTGGATGACCGTATAGGATATCCAAGATGTATAAGTTAACTCACGAATCACAACTAGGAAAAGTATTGTTGAACTTGTTCAACTTAGAGAAATTGAAGATTCTTTGGATTTTGGAATCACCCTTTATCCCTCAACTCAAGTCAGATTGTAATAAAGATTAACCGGAAGGTTTCATCTAATGGGGAAGTTTATGGGAACTAAAGTCAAAGATGTTAAGCATTAACCGCAATCGTTTTCAGGTAGTTTCTGAATTTTGAGGACAAAATTCCTTTTTAGTGGGGTAGAGTGTAATATCTCCCTAAATTTTCAAAAGACTTCAGTATGGGTGAACGTGTCAGAGGATAAATATCATGAAGGGTTAATTATATAACAGCGAATATTTGACATGTAGTGTCAGTTAAACACACATGTTTAATTATCAGTATTAGTTTTAGTGTGTCTTAGCAAGACTTTTAATAAGAAGGGCATTTTGGTAATTGTCAAGTAAGTATAAAAAGGGGTTAAAATCTCTTCCTCTCATTTTCCCTTTCTTTCCTCTCTCTACCATAAGCTTATCCCTCTCTTCTCTCCCCTACCTCACGTGTTCCTTCCTATCTTCTCATCCATCAACCAAATCCTCATCGACTTTCCACTAAATGAAACATGCAGCCAATACAACTTAATCCTTGTAACATTTGATCCTTAATGCAAGCAAGGCCCCTTTCTTTCCTTCCTCTTGGCCGAGCCATATCTTCACCCTCATCATCTTGGTTGTTCAAGTTCAAACTTCAAGGGTGAATGCATGTATGACTATTGGAATTTTAAAGCCAAGGTTTGGCTTTAGGTGGAAGCTTGAGTTGTTTTATGAATGATTGATGTTCAAATTGATAGAAGCTACAAGTTGTTATTTGAGTTGTTTAAGGTAAAAATCTGCCATAAGTGATTATCAAGAATTCTATGTTTAAATTGCTATAGGAATGGCCTAAGGACTAATTTAGGTGTTTGGTTATATGAGATGTTATGCATATATGTTTTGTTCTGTTATAAAGAAGGAATGAGAAGCTTCTACATGTGTAATTTTGGTACTAGAAATACACGTTTGGAATTATGGGAATCATATGACTGAATTTCATGAAATAGTGGTAAGCTCAAGCTCTGGTTTTTGATTCGTATATCTTTCTGCATGGCTTGTAAGTGAATTGTTTTTGAATTTTTAGATTCCGCATTCAATTCCCTTCAGTTTGGACACAAACTTTGTATGATTCGGGGTAGAAACGGATTCGAAAAATGCATTTGAAGTTGGTAGATTCTGCTGGAATTTGTTTACGGGTTTTAGGACAGGGCTCCACTAAAACGGTAAGAAATTTCTCCCTGTAACTTCAAATCAAGTGAACTTTGTTGCTATGGTTAGCTAACGAAATGCCCAACATTTTGGTACCGGTTTCATGATTTTATGTTCAGTATTGAGGCCTGGAGGAGAGTTTGAAGTAAGGGGACTGATATGGGTTTTGTGCTAAACCAAGGAATCGAGTTGTTGGTGATAAGCTATTGGCTAGGGTTTGGTGTAGAAGCTTAGGAGCTTGAAGCAAATATCAGTAAATACATGTGAGTTCTTTAGATAATTTTCCTGTAACAGCCCGATTTTCGCTAGATTTGATTTTTAATTGTTTAATATGTGTTTATTTGTGCTTATATGTGATTAATTGCCTCTATGTGTATTTTGGTTGAAATTAGTGGATTTCGGTGTTAGAAGGGTATTATAGTCATTTTAGACTCAGGGGTATTTTGGTCGTTTTGGGAGTAAGGGTAATTTAGTAATTTTACGGTAAGGATTATTTTAATGCTTAAGTGAGAGCCATTGTTATTTTATTAAGTTACTAATGGGTTGTAGTAATTTATTTTATAACTAGTAAGTGATCGATATTATTATTATTTTTAACCGTTAATAAATAGAAACTTTGAGAGTTAGTTTATAAGTGTGGTGAGCCCATTAAGACATTAAGGAGGTTAAGCCCAATTGTGTAAGAACTATATAAGCATTAGTCATTAAAGAAAATAGGGTTACACAACCATTTCATAAGCTTTGGAAGAGGTAGAGAGAGAAAGGGGCAAGAGGAAGAGAAGAGGGTTGTAGAGAAAGGCTTGAAGAACCAAGGGGAGCTAGGGATTCTAGGAGCTTAATTGAAGCTTTTGTTAGGATTATTGCTTATTGAGGTAAGGGGGTTAGATTTCATTCATAATCTCTTAGTGGTAATCTTTCCTCTAGTTCCTTGCATAAGTGCTTAATAGGATAAGTGATTATTGTGAGCTTAGTTGTTGAAATTCGTGCTCTAGTGTTAGTGATATGTGTGAGGATATGAAATTGTTCATAATTGTAGTGTTGATGATGAAATTGCATGTTCATCATATGAGGAAATGAGTATATTGTGAATTGTTCTCTAATTGTTGAATTGTGCTATGTTGTTGTTGATTTGTGGTAGAATTCATGTTTGATTGATGTTGTTGTTGCTATGAGATAATGTTGTTGATGATTCATAACTTGGGTGTTCATAATCATGGGCTTGTGAAGTGAATTAAGTTGTTGTTGTTGCTTTTGTGGAAATGGGTTGATTTGGTGAATCATGTTGAAATTGACAATTGCTTTCATGCTTAATGTGTTTTTGAAAGCCCTTTTGAGTTCATGAACCTGTAAACAACCTTTGGGAACGAATTTGGGTATTGGGAGATCAAAATTGGGGATTTTACGTGAAAACGGGGTTGGAACCCGAAAGTTTTCTGCAGAACTGATGATTGTTCGCTTAAGCGAACAGTAAGCGAGCTGTAAGCGAACAACCACAGAGAGTTTCTGGAACTCGGTAGCTCAAGCAAACGGAAAGCGAACGGTAAGCGAACAGCTACTGCAAGCTACTGGAACTTGGTCGCTTAAGCGAATAGGTCGTCGCTTAAGCGAACGAGCCTAGTTTCAGCATCTTTTGATTTTCGTTCCGGGCTTCTGGGGACCAATCCGAGCTTTGTAAAACGCTTCTTTCAACTTGTTTAATTATTGTTTATGCTCTTAAACCTACTGGAACATCTCATAGATGGGATTGGACTTGATCTTGTGATTTTGAACTTAACTTTTGAAAATTGTCCAATAACGTCGATTTTTCCGAAACTTGTTTTTCCCAAGGAAATGGAGTAGGGTTATGGTTGTACACTGATTATAAGATTTCTAAAAATGATTACGATTGGTTCATTGAGTTGTAACTTGTTTTGCTTTGAAAATGGAATTCTTTTGGAAAAATGATAAAGAGAGACGAACTTGTGATTTTGATGATTTTGTCGAAGTTAGCTGATGAAACACACATGTATACTCTACTGCACTCACATGTGATCTAAGTGTATACATAGTTGAGGCATTGGACCATGTTTAGTTGGTTTTGATTTATTTGTTTCAATTATTTTAAAGTTTTAAAATGAGAGACGAGCCTTGTCGAAAATGGTCTTTACGGCCGAGTACCTTGCAAATCCTTCGTGAATAGCTTCATATGATTAAATGAGAGTATGTGAATGATTGTTAGGTGTTGAAGATGATGTTTATCATAAAGTGTTGTATTTTCTCCTTTACTTGGATAGTGAGAAAATGTATGAAGTTGTGGAGCTATATTATATAGTTGATGTCAATTTATATATATATGACAATTGATGCGGGGGTTTGTTGAAAATATGATGAAGACTCTTATTTGAATTGTGAATTGTTGATTGTGTGGACGTAAATACTTGATAATGCAATTGTTGTTGAAGTTGATCAATGTAAATGGAGGTGTACTTTTACATTGTTGGTGGTGGATGTATATGTTGAAAGTTTTGCATTATTGGATCTTTGCTTGTATGTCCATGCATCATAAATCATATTGAGTCATATGAGAAATGTAAAAGGAGGTGTACTTTTACATAGTTGAATCGTAAGAGGAGGTGCACTCTTACATGAGATGTTCGAATGGCATCTAGTTGTCGGTGATATGGTACCACATACATATATGCGTCGTATATAGGCGCATATCGTATTGGCATGAGTCTTAAGTGAGGTATGTCAATGATGGTTGTTGTTGGTAAGTGTGTTTGATGAATATATACTCGTGACATTATAACTGTTGTGTGTATATGCATATGAAAGTTAATTGCTCCTGATAATTAATTGAGACTTAATTTGATTCATTTATGTCAAACTGTTTATGTTGATTATGATTGACGTGAAGTTTACCCCCAGTGATTTTGACCGCCTACCTGTTTGTATGAATGGGTAGACGGAGTGCAGGAGTAGTTTGCTTTTGGTGAGTGCTTGGATAGCGGGAGCTAATCTTCGTTATCGTTTCTTGGAGTCTTAGATTAGACTCTGATTAGGACGTCGGTCTCTATGTTTTTGTTGGATTTATTTGTTATTGAGATTTGACCCATATGTCGGGATTTGGAGAATTTATATGATGATGTATATTGATCTCATGCAATGTATACTATGGAGATGTATGATTTATATCCGCTGCGACTGTTGAGAATTTATATATGCATGCATGTTGTTTGAATTTTGTTGATGACGTAGTGTCTATTTCTTGAATATATGCTTTATTCATGTGTTTTATCGCTTTAATAGAAATAGGGCGTTACATTTTCTACCTTGGGTTAGTGTGTGTCCATGTGTGAATCATGATCATGCTAGTTTATGAATTAGAGAAATTATTACCTCTTTGTTCCATGAATTTCCAAGAAATGTTGTTAGTGTTTGCAATACTATTTATTATTAATGTTTTCTTATTGATGTTTCAAAAAGGGAAATAGGTGAGCAAACATTTAACCATTGATCGGCAACACATGGTACACGAGAGTAAGATAACATGTATTACGTTTGGGTAGCATATGATCTCTAAGTGTTGGGAATTTTATAGAACCTCGACTTAGATAGTCAAGAATGACCATGCTATCATGTAACCTAAGTACATTAGGTATAAGTATGTATGAAAAAGAATATGCACGTAATGATTCACCGCTAAACGAGTAGATTACAGACTCGTGGTGATCATTCAAGTAAGTTTACGTATAGGCCCTTTATGTACGACAAGACTATAAGTAATATGAAAGTGTCGTGTCTCATGCGATCTATGCCAAGGGGGATATCATGAGGTTCACGTTAGGGGGACGGGATACGCTCCGCAAGGTAGGCCCACACGACATTAAGAGGAGTCTGATGTACCTTAGCTAGGAATTTATCGGTCAAGTAAAGGATTGTACTCGGGGTTACTCCACCCGATACACTCCGTAAAATCAACTCAGATAATTGTTTGTTACACGCTAACTTTCTAACATAATGAATAATCATAAATCATGCTACGATACGTTTATGTTAGAATATGAAGTATGTACATGGTTATGCAACAGAGCAAGATTTTGAAGATATACTGTCAACGATCTTAGTACCTCCCCGATCGTCAAGTTCAGGATCATGTCATGAATGATTTTATTGATGCGTTTATCGTATCTCGATTTAGCGGTCTTAGGTTCCCTTCACTGCCATGACATGTATGATATATGTGGCAAGACTTATAGGTTATGACACGTAGAACCTTATGATGGCCCTAGTATGCACGACCGTCTAGGTATACATGTTCCACACACGTATAATCAACCGAATGGTTGGATTGTAGACACGTGATGACCCTAGGTTTCCCCCGAGGTTACCTACATCCTAGGATTAGGTAAAACTCACTGAGACATTATGTCTCATGCCAATCCTTATTTGTTTCAGATAAGCAGGATGGTTTAGCAGGATGTTGCAGGCATGTCGCCGAATGGATAATCAACAAGGGCTCGTTTGTACCGGATGCAGGATTTCCTTATGGATTTCAAGAGTGTTTTATCATGTAATAGATAGTTTCTGTTGTATTTTAGATGTACGAACGTGAATTGTTGTATATAATATATTCATTCGAAGTCTTTATGTTGTAAATCATAATTTAGCTAGTACTAAAGATAATGCACATGCTAAACTTTCTAGATATGTTTAGAATGGGCATTACATTTGGTATCAAAGCAGGTCGATTCCGATCGTGCCATGGGTCATTGGATTTCAACTAATGTGGTGAGGCCATTGGGTTCCGGATAATTGTTCTAAATTTTTTAGCTAGTTGAGCCTGATCAACTCAATATAGCACACGACAATTAAAACGAATGTCTGAGAGCTGAATAGGACCTAGGAGGAACGGAGTGTATGATGAAGATGAACTAGGAAGTAAGGACTCAAAGCGAGGAATGGTAAGAATCCACTCAGTGCCTAATGGTGGATAGTGAACTGGAGAGTTGGAGATAGCTTCCTCTGGAACACAGAGTGGTGTTAGGATTAAGATGGAATACCAAGACATTGTTGGATACATTGTTGGACAATATTTTGTATGTGGAGAAACGAAGGATTCAGGAATATCTAAGGAGAACAAGGAAAAGAGAAATCGACATATATTGCCGAAATCAGTAAGCTCTCAGAAACGATAATATATGTATGGAACTAAAGATTTGGACGTTTGGAACGAACAAGGTTCTAATGTTTGGAGCAGTAATTGGATCAATAGGGGAACAAGGAAAGTCGTCGGGAGTAGATGAATTTAAATCCTTTTGGTAATTATGTAAGCAATGTGATTTAGTCGGATTCTATTAGAATTTCCCAGTTATTATCATAAGGAAGTAAGTTGTTCGGATTAAGAATCATTGTAGTGAACTGAGATAAGGTGTAACCTCTCGTCACGATAGGATTAAAGAAAGAATAATAAGTTAACAAGGTTCAATAAACTGATGGACGGATGGAGTTAGACTAACACGACGGAATGTCAAGTATGCGCATATGTTGAGAGTTAACCGGAATTTTCGGATTAAGTTTTGTGGTCCTAGTATATGGGAGGTATCGCTAATACGATGACGTTAAGTAAGATATAAGTATCAAGAAGTTGTGTGTTATTTATTAGTGAATCCCTTTACAAGCATTTTGAACCTAAGGAGTGATCTAGCAATTATGATATATTCTAAGAGTCGAAGTTACTCAGAAGGGATCCTAAGGATGAGTATCTCTATATCAGGAATGGAAGGATGCATGTGGGCTCAACCATCAAGCATGTAATAATTATCCAAGAGGAAAACGGTACGAGTATATGATATGTCGGTCTAATAGGTTAACAGTATGAAGCAGTGAGAAGTACAAGTTAGCTCTTCTGGTCACGACATGTGAACTCCCACGAATAATTGAAAATTTTATAACTATGATGTAATGGTGAGTGTGAAGTTTCACCAGTCTCATGGATTAGTGAATATGACTATAGATGATTAATGGACCAGAGTAACGCAGTGGAAATTGATTAGTAAAGGAATTAAGGAATACGTAAAGCCATGGACCTTGGAACGGAGTTTTCATGAGATATGATAAGGGGTGTAAGACCAAGCGAGTATCCGTTTCCAGTGAGAAGTTGTAAGAGATGAGTAAGAAATTTTGAAGCGCCAGGTTCAAAAAAGACGGGACTCAAGTAATCTATGAAAGCATAGTAAGAGTATGATGGACGTTTCCTTATCCAAGTAAGTCAAGGGAAATCAGAATCTCCTCTAATATGGTATTTGAGTTGCTTAGTCGATAACTTTAAGTATGCACAAGATATGTGAGTCGGCTAGTAAAGAGTTCAGCGTGGGACAACATGGTTTTCTAACTTTGTGTGGTTGTGATTGTTTCCCCAAGTCTATGTTTTACTTGATTAATTGTTAATACTTTCCCTAATGATGAATTATAATGTTTACATGATTTCTAAACCTGATACATGCATATGGGTACTTGGAATTGACATTTTGAGCTGAAATATGAATTCTGCAGGTCCTGAACTGTCACAACTCGCTTAAAGCAAGCTAAACTCATCTGGAGCGAGATTTGGCAGCACAATTGTGTTGTCTACTCGTTCCGTTGTTTTGTAGTGCCGTTCGGGGCCCAGTTACACTGTACTTTCACAAAATGTGTAATCCTCAATACCAGTGCCCATATGCAAGTATGACAAAGTTTTCTTTAAGAAAAATCAACAAGCAAGTATTGACATTATCAAGCAAAGCATAATACGTGAGAACATGATTATGTATACAATATGTATGGGTAATGTGTTAACCATTAATATATGGGAGGACCCGTTTTCTATAGTATCTGTGGGAACAATGTCATTCAAAAGGAAATTATGTATGCTAAGGGAGTATGTGTTAAAAGGGTATTACAGTGTAGGGAAGACAAAAACTCGCCATAGATAAATAAATGTCTTATGAAAAGAGAGATACTTCATGGGATGAGCCATCAGTCGTACTACTTTACGTATTGTGTACTTATTGTTAGTGCACTAGTACTCAGAAAGAAACTATACTTAATGTAATTGTCAAGTAGTACATTTTGTATACAGATATGATTTATCGATTGTGCTTGATAGTTAGTACTTTCCATCAGATGATGAGGTAGTGCTACATTAGAGTTAACCCATAAGAATTCAGGGTAGATAATAGAAGTAATAGCACCTACGTTTATGCTGAGCAACGAGGAGAAATGGAGTTTGTCCTTATTTTGCTTAGATAGGTTTGTTGTTGGCTAACATCCTGATGAAAGGACGACCTTAAACTAAGTATGTCATGATTGCAGTTATGAGGTCTCGTTATATGGGGCATTGTTCGGAAAGAGAAGATTATGGAATTAGCCACAATAGAGTGAATCACTCAAGTTAAGATCCGCTCATGAAGAGCTAAAGTTAACAAGGTCGGCAATATGTTAATTGGATGACCGTATAGGATATCCAAGATGTATAAGTTAACTCATGAATCACAACTAGGAAAAGTATTGTTGAACTTGTTCAACTTAGGGAAATTGAAGATTCTTTGGATTTTGGAATCACCCTTTATCCCTCAACTCAAGTCAGATTGTAATAAAGATTAACCGGAAGGTTTCATCTAATGGTGAAGTCTATGGGAACTAAAATCAAAGATGTTAAGTATTAACCGCAATGGTTTTCAGGTAGTTTCTAAATTTCAAGGACAAAATTCCTTTTTCGTGGGGTAGAGTGTAATATCTCCATAAATTTTCAACAGACTTCAGTATCAGTGAACGTGTCAGAGGATAAATATCGTGAAGGGTTAATTATATAACAGAGAATATTTGACATGCAGTGTTAATTAAACGCACATGTTTAATTATCAGTATTAGTTTTAGTGTGTCTTAGCAAGACATTTAATAAGAAGGGCATTTTGGTAATTGTCAAGTAAGTATAAAAAGGGGGTTAAACTCTCTCTTCCTCTCATTTTCCCTTTCTTTCCTCTCTCTAACATAAGCTTATCCCTCTCTTCTCTCCCCTACCTCACGTGTTCCTCCCTATCTTCTCATCCATCAACCAAATCCTCATCCACTTTCCACTAAATGATACATGCAGCCAATACAACTTAATCCTTGTAACATTTGATCCTTAATGCAAGCAAGGCCCCTTTCTTTCCTTCCTCTTGGCCGAGCCATATCTTCACCCTCATCATCTTGGTTGTTCAAGTTCAAACT
>Ga0228710_1011456_pt1 | contig 11431 bp, 8 predicted proteins | sample MedpolnodulmetaG_FD_177995 | JGI IMG/M metagenome (GOLD analysis project Ga0228710, IMG submission 177995) | Root nodule microbial communities from Medicago polymorpha collected in Santa Monica, California, United States - pink nodules | ecosystem: Host-associated > Plants > Roots > Nodule... | reverse complement strand
CCCCCACCCCCCCTTTCTTGTGTTTTTCTCACCTTCAAATGTCACTAAAGAGATGTCAGAAATTTGCATACGAGAATACCTCACATAATCTTCAATCACAGCTTCAGCTGTAGAGGTATTACACTTATAAGAGACCTATAGCAGCAGATCAGATAAATAGCATAGTCTCACAAGAGCAGAGGAAAATAAAATTCCTAAGCTACAGACAGGGAAAAATAAATTCCCACACATAAATAGAGAGAAATAAACTCTCTCAAGAGCAGAGGAAAAGTAAATTCCTATGCTACAAACAGGGAAAATGAATTCCCACACATTGGATGTTCTAACATCCTTCACAACATCAGACAGGAGTACCTGCCACACATAGAGGCAAGGAAAAATAAATTTTCCATACCTACAGAGTATTGTCACCAACCAACTATAGAAGCACGGGAAGAATAAATTCCCACACTTACAAGTGACAGACATGGATGTCTACAGAGTACTGTCACCAACCACAAATAAAAGCACGAGAAAAATAAATTCCCACACTTACAAGTGACAAACATGGATGTCTACACATCTGACTCAACATCCTGTCAACCAGCTTGAACTCCCCCTAAATATAAGAACCTATGAGTGACTACTTACAGGAATATTCCATTACTCCCCCTGAACACATGCACAATAAGAATCTTGAAAGCCAAAACTCTTAACGCATAGAATATAGGAAAACTTCAGGGATGAATCAGCCAATTCAACCAAATCTTCAGAGAATACTCACCAACTAGCAGACCTATCAAGGTCACACAGAATCACCTAGAGTTTTCAAAGTCATACACAGAGACATGTTCCATTATTCTATAACACATCAACAAGAAACATGTACATAAAAAAATACTGAGAACAGATTCTCAGATCATCATTAAGAACATCAAGATGTTGTAACATCTGTGACAACATCTACACATAACCTGAAATAGTTGCAAAATAAATGCAATAACAGAACACAGGTATACAATTCAGACATACAAAGAAATAGGTGCATAAACAAATATCTGCAAAATAAATGCTGACATACAGGCATATAGAGAGATAGACAGATATATAGAGAGTATCAATATACCATTTTCTCCCCCTTTTTAGCCACAAAATATGACAAAAGACATGCACAAAATCAGAAGAACCGAGAAAATAAGCCAAAATAATATAAGTCTTTATGCATAACACAAGAGTGCCAAGGAACATAAAGTGCAGAATATTTAAGGATTACAGAACAAAATAGGCACACTAGGTGCACAAAATATTCAGGGCCAGGGTCCACACATCATAAATTCTGGAATTACAAACAAAAATCATTCAGCCTCCTCAGAGCTGCTCCCAGAATCTTCGTTGCTACTTGCATCTTCATTGCTATTATCAGCTTCATCTGCATTATCATCCTCAACAGTATCAGCTTCTTCTTCCTCACTTTCCTCCGATTCATTCTCAGCTGCAGCATCCTCTTTCTCCAAAGAGTGAATCATCAGTTCAAATTGGGCTTTTCTTTCATCCAGCATAACACAAGTGTCCTTCAGAGCAGTCACAATTTCCTGTTTTCTCATCATTTGTGCAGCAGGTACAACTCCAGATGTTCCAACAATGTCTGGAATATGATTCGCACCAAACAGTTTGGAGTGCAATGTAAGAGGGGGTTTTCTCTTTTCTGGAACATCACTTGAAGTTTTAATGTTAGGGTGCTGATCAAGAATAATGCTACATAGCAGAGTTGGAAAAACTATAGAAAATCTAATAGCATCAGTTTTGGCATGCCTCATAGTTTGTTCAAAAATATAGGCACCAAAGTCCATCTTAGACTTGGACCCTACAACATATATAAACTTGCCCAACCTAGTAGCAACATCAGAGGAGTGTGTGGTAGGAACCCAGTTTACAACAACAATTGTGTTTAAAATAGCATATTTCACAGACAGTTTTCCAGACAAAATCTTTTTCTTCTTGGGCCATACTTTGAGCTGGTTTGCAGTGATCTCCTTACGTACTTGATTATCGGTTATCTCCAGCTTGGGAAAGTTGACCTCTTCAATACCAAGAAATTTGTTGATAATGCTGGGAGAGAAGTTGACACGTTCTCCTCTCACAAACACTCTTTGATACTCTCTTATAAGGGAATTGTCACAATCAATAGAGATGTTCACTAGAAATTCCTTTACCAACTTCTCATAGAAATCACCAAGATTGCACACTGTCTTCATGAGACCTGCTTCCTTAATAAGTTCCATTACAGCCTCAATTTCTAGAGCCTCCTTACCTAGCTCTCTTTCCAATGCCAGCCTCCTATGATAGATAAACCTCCACCTTTGTGCATTCTCTGGTAGATGAAAAGAAACCTTGTCAATAGGCACGTTTGCCACTGTTTGCACAATCTTCTTCTTAGTGGACTTCCTAGAAGTAGAAGGGATGATGTTTGGAGCATCCCCCTCAACATCATAATCAGATTCATTAGTTGGAACAACCTTCCTCTTCCTTGTCCTTCCAGCAGTAGATTTCACTTCCACCTTACTCCAACCCTTCTTAGGACCTACACCAACAATCTTGCTCTTAGTTTTGGCGGTTTCCACTTCAGAGAGAACCGTCTTTCCTTTGTTGCTCCTTAGTCTCTTGGCTACACTCTCAACATCTCTCTCGACTGGTGAATTGTCATATGAGACAATATCATCAATGTTCACCCTATTCTCATCATCCTTTTCAACAGACGCTTCTTTCTCTGAGTCAGACTCTACTTCAGTCTATTACGCTGTTTGTCTTGTTGACCTAGGGGTGTTTCAACATTCAATTCAACATTCTTTTCAACATCACTAGCCTTATGTTCTTTTACAGGGACGACAATGTTGGTCACCTTACCATCATTAGAGGTGTTCATATCCATGGAAACAACACTATCTATAACATCATTCATATTCTCTAATCCTAGCTTTCCACCAGATTCAGGTACATCAGAAATCAGAGGAGCATTAGAGTTACCTTTGTCATGTTCAGGTTTAGTCGCATTTGGTGAGATCCTTGAGGCTCCTCCATTCTCATAGTTCTTGGATTCTTGAGCAGTGATGCCATCCTCAGAAGCTTGAAGAGGGTTTTCTTCAAAATGTATGTCAACTTCTTTCAATTTTCCCTTCTTTACAGGTTTCCTTTTCTTAGCCGTAGACTTTGAACCGGTTTTCCTTTTGGAATCAGAGGGAGAACCGATAGTGAGAGGTTTGACCATTTGAGGAGTGCAGGAATCTTTCCTTTGTTGCTCAGAAATGTTCTTATCTTCAGGATCAGGAATTTCAGTCTTAAATTTCATGGTGGAGTGAAGTTGTTGGTAAAGTTCGGAGATGAGAAGAGGAAGGCGAAGTTTGGTTATAGGAAGGAGAGTACGAACGGTTTTCCAAAACATGGTGGGAGTAGGAGAGAGAGTGAGATGATTGTGTTTGGTGAAGTTTTGAAAAATAGTTCCTGACTTAAAGTGCACCAATGAGAGGAGAGAGACAAACAAATTTCTTGCACGCCTATCATACATTAATTGTTGTATCTCCTTGTTCTGAGAAATAGCCAATTTGCCCCTTAACTTCTTAAATTGTTGCATATCTGCATTCTTGTTAGCCATAAGATCCTTTATAGGCACAATTTTTTCTTTAACATAATCCTTCATAGGATAAGGTTGAAGATTAGTCTTATTGATTTCCAAGGAAGAGCATCTCCCAGAAATATTTCTCCTTAGACTTACACTACTAAAATGTGAAGGTTCAATCATATTAGGGATATCCTGATGTTTTCACATTGTGTGCAACATCCTCGATTGTTTTTCATTCGGTTCTTGTTGTGAAATCCCTTGGAAGCAGTCATTTATAGTTCCTTTCATTAACACATCACCTCTTTCATTGTTTATACTATCAAGGTGTAGAATACCAAGTTCCTTAGGAGTTACTTGATGTTCCAACATTGTACTCAACATTCCAGTTAGATTTGCAGTCTGACTTTTTCTTTGTGATGTCCATGAGTAGCTATTTTCCTTAGTTTTAACATCTCCCATTAGAACATCTCCTTTCTCAGAATGAGACAGCATTCGTTCACTTAAGGTTGGATTATTTGTTCCTGTGGAACACAATTTTACTTGCTTCATAACATGACTAAATTGAGAGTTCAGCAGAGTTACCTTATTATTAAGTTCAGAGATTTTTGCTTGATGACTGACCCTTTCATCCTCTAATTTGTTGGTGATATATTCCTGCTCCTCAAGTTGTTTGCAGGTGTTAGTGTTTTTGATACTCAGTGTTATGTGAGACATAGGTAGCTCATCATAAGCCAAATCTTCATTACCTGATTTAGCATCAGACACAACTCTACTAGATAATGCAGCAATATGTTTGGTGGATTCTCTTTCTCCATCTCCTTCAGATTCATCATCATCAGTCCAGGAAATAGTTACGCTTTTATTTTGTTTTTTTAAGAAAAGTAGCACATTCTGTTCTAATGTGACCATAACCTTCACATTCATGACATTGTACTCCTTTGTATTGAGAATTCTTATCATTAGACCTTGCCATCTTTTCTTTATTAGGTTGACCGTCAATGTTGGGTCTGATGTTCTGACCATTTGACCTGGATCTTCTGTCAAACTGCTTGAAGATCTTCTTGAACTGTCTCCCAAGTAGTGCTAGTGATTCTGACATATCTCCATCATCTTTATGCTTTCCTTGTGTCTCATCAGAATCGACACTGGATGCAAAGGCAATCCCCTTGCCTTTCTTTTCAATCTTACGGTTGATAGTTATTTCAAAATTTTGCAATGACCCTATCAATTCATCAACCTTCAAACTCAAAATGTCATGAGTCTCCTCAATAGCAGTAACTTTCATGTCAAACCTCTTACGTAGAGATCTGAGGATCTTTCTCACAAGCTTTTCATCAGAGATCTTTTCTCCAAGTGAGTCAAAAGCATTTGCAATGTCAAGAACATTCAGGTGGTAGTCTTGTATGTTTTCATCCTTCAGCATTCTTAAATTTTCAAATTTGGTAGTATGAAGTTGAAGTTTTGCATTTTTTACTTTAGTTGTGCCTTCATGTGCTGTTTTGAGAATCTCTAAAGCATCTTTAGCCACAGTGCATTGCTTAATCAATTTGAACATGTTTTTGTCTACCCCATTGAACAATGCATTTAATGCTTTGGAGTTTCCAAGAGCCAATTCATCTTCAGCAGCAGTCCATTCTTCTTCTGAACTGCCTTCCAAGTTTTGTTGTCAATGGATTTGAGAAAAGCACTCATGCGTGATTTCCAGTAATCATAGTTTGAGCCATCCAACAGAGGAGGTCTGTTTACAAATCCACCTTCCTTGTCCATAGTGCTAGAATGAAACTTCCCTGGAGCTCACCCTAAAACAGGCAGGATGCCTGCTCTGATGCCAAATGAAATTCTAGCGCACTTGTTTTAATATGTTTTGTAAGATGTTTCAATGTTTGTAATGTTTCGTTCAATGTTCCAACATCACGAAATAAACAGAAATAAAAAAACAAGAAAATAAACGACAAGAAAGTAAAGAACACAGTGAGTTTGTTTACCCAGTTCGATGACAAACACACCTACTCTAGGGGCTACCATGCCATGAAGGAAATCCACTAGTGTAGTCCTTACTCAATAGCTCTCAGCAAACTCCTCGTTTGCACTAAAGACCTAGGACCTACCCGTATTGATTTCAACCTTGGAACTCCAAGTTCTGAGATCCCATCTCACTATCCTATGGTTAGTCACAGCCCTTATGACCTATCAGACCTAAATACAAACTCAAACGGTGAAGTTACCTTCAAACACAACAACTAACACCTTGCTTACAAGCATTGGTATAGTATTCAAGAGTATCAAACACAACACACAGTCCTTAACATGTATCACAAACTATACAAGAAAGGCTTATAATAAAGGTTCTAAACTTGCATCAACATGATACAAGAGTAGAGCACATGTAGACTCAAAACCCTAAAAATCTAAACTTTTTAGAATGACGGCTTGAATGATCAATTAGGTCTTGAAGTCTTGTTTATATACTGAAGCAGCTTGGGCCAAATACTTAGTTGGGCTTCAGAACAATGCAGATCTGTTCCGCTAATCTGCAAAACAGAAATCAGAAACAAATATAGAAAGTCCTAAAATATAAATACTACATTAGGAATATTCCACAACTGATTCTGTAAATATATGCGTGTTGCTTGGTCTATAAGATAAGGAAATATTATTTCCTTAAACAATAAAGGGCGCGCGTACAAATAGGCATGAACCCAGGCTCACTGAACCGCGCCAGAATGTTGAAACATTGTATTCAACATCTTACAGAGATGCCTAACCACATGTTGGAACATTGATTCCAACAACACATACAAGGATTTTTTTTTTAGCAACAATGCAGCCAATGCAAATACCGAACAGCTTGGATAATGTTTGTCTAACAGGTGATACACAAAAGAATGTTTGAGTTTAAAATTTTCTTCAAACATACTTATTGCTTTAATGTATGTATCCTTGATTTTATAGCCTTGCCTCATCTTAAGGTTCATAGAAGTGTATCGACAGAGGACACTGGCTCAGCTTCGAAAATTCAGACAAGACAAGTAAGTTTTTTTGTAATTTTTTACTTGTCGAAACGTAACTCGTTGAACTCTGAACAAATTTTCTCTTTCCTTTTCAGAGTCGGAAAGAGCTATTGAGGCCAAGTCTGAAGTCACCAGCAAAAAAGCTAAAGAAGCCAAAGACCTAGAGGATCCCAAAAACTGACAAAGACAAATCCGCGGCGGGTGCCTATTCTGATTCCAACAAGAAAGCTCCTGACCCTAAACCTGTCAAGGATGTCCCTGTCAAAGGACCAGAAAGTGCTAGTTCTTGCCCTGACGGTGACAAGGTAATAATTGTAACATCTTTTCTCATTTCCTTATTTGAAAACTAAAATTTTCAATTAACTCACATTTCGATCCACTTTTATAGGACACTGCATCTATTGTTGGACAACATGCTGGCCCCAAACCTACAACTTCCCATCTCTCTTCCCCTCTGAACCCTGTTGTTGAAGAAGCGAAAATTGACAGTCTAGTGCAAGCAAGTGATGAGATAGAACTAAAGCCAGATGTTGTCCCCAAGGGACAAGAGGAGACTCGTCCAAAAAAAAAGTTGTGTCAACAAGTTGCTTAAAACATGCCCCTCATGCCTCAACTTTTAACTTCGCCTAAAACTGCTTCTAGTGCTAGCAATGCCACCAGAGACACCGATGAGGCTGAGGGGTGAAAAGGATGGAGGTTTCCTCATGAAGGATGTTGGCTGGTTCGAAAAGAACCTGAGCCATGGTACCACTATGGTCATAGGGGAACACCCTTCTTTGTTGGACTAGAATCCAAAAGAAACTGAAACAAGGAAATCTCCTCTTGGTGAGGAGCTCGAGGATAGCGGCAATTCCCCTCCGGGATCGCACATCAGAGCTACTCCTTCCACCAATATTCCAATTCCCGTGGATCAAGATATATTTACTGACCTTAGAAGAAGAGATTCGATGGCTGCTCTAAGGTTGGTTTTTGAGAACAGAAGTTCCATCTTGACTTCAGCTCAAGGCACTCCTCCTTCTGCAAGTAATGATCCTCCGTCCGTTTCTCATGATCAAATCCTTCAGCAATTCAAAGCAAAACTACTGAATGTGGACCTAGTTCAATCCCTTCGACAAGACGATGGATCTTACTTTGGGATCAAAGGTTTGGTCAAATCTCTCATTAATTCTCCAGAAACTACAAGTAACAGAGAGCTACTTCGTTTCTTGCTTTGGTTTGGTCCGCTGCTAGATACCCTCGCACGAGATTTCCAGAGAAATGAGAGATTACAGATGATGCCAACAAACAAGATCTCCTCCGACAAAAAGAGCTAAATCAAGGCAAGTCCATGAGAACCGAGGCCTTTTCTCTAGACATCCAAGCCCAAAAGGAAAAATCTGAGCTAGAAGGTTACAAAATTAACATCCCTTTGTGAGAAGATGACATCAAAAGGTTGCAGGAGAAAATTGACGTAGGGAAGAAAAGACAAGCTGAAATTAGTGGTTCAAGCTTGATTTCGATTTTAGCTCAGCAATAGGAAAAAGCAGAAGCTGCTCTTCAACACTTTGAGAAAGATGCTACAGTTGAAACTTCTACTGCCACATTTCTAGCATCTGAAGCTCTAGTGGATTCGAGGTTGCAAGAACAACTTGCGAAGCCATAAAACAAAACATTCAGTTCTAATTTCAACAATTATCACTTGCTTTCCTTTTGTTTGGTGTTGTTAAGACATTTTTTGCATCCTGTAGATTATCTGGAGATTTGTTTCACGTGAAGAGTTGACCAAGAAGCGTGTTGTTTCTAGAAGCAGAGATAGGCGGTTTGTACTTAGCGTGTTTCTTAAGTATGTTGTTGCAACATTTAAAAAAACATATGATCTGCTTTAGAATATTTGTGTTGAAATATCGTGATTCAGCTGGATGTCTAGCCTGATTTATCCATCGAGCCCATTATGCAATCAGGCTATATAAAGGAATACTCAAGACCTATTTTGTCACTAATGCCACAATTCATAAAACAGTCTGTTAGGGTTTTTAGTCTTTCCTTGTTGTGTGTGAGCCACTCTCTTTTCTCTTTGATATTAGAGTTGGACTATTTAGTTGAGTTGTAAACATTGATTCGCTCATAAGCTTGTAAGCACGAGTGGATTCTTTTGTCAAGGAGTGTGTCTCTAGTACTGTCTTTACTGTTGAGTCAACCACTAGGATTGTGTTTAAGAGGAAGTGAGTGGTGGATCTCATATCTAGGAAAGTCTTAGATAGAAATTGCACGGGTAGTGATTAAGTTAGAAGCTAGTAGACTGGAGATAGTTTTTATGCATGCTTCAAATTAATACTGCTATAGTGAATTTCATTACTAGCTTGGTAGCCCTCAGATGTAGGTGATGTTGCACCGAACTGGGTTTACAAACAACTTGTGCCTTTTACATTCTGTCTTTATTATTAAAAGTTGTTGTTAGTTATTTGTGTTGACACAATGTTTTAACATCTCTCTTGACATCTTGCTAGTCTTGACATCGTGTTCAACATCTTTACAGCGTGCCATAATTGTAATAACAGACATAACCACAATGAAAGCTTTATTTTATATCCAATTTATATCATTTGAAAGAAACCAATATTTTTTTTCCTCGTACCCTTCAACCCAATGGAATTGAGAACATATTTCATTGCATATGTTCATTGGACGTGGAATTTGAAAACCAGAGGTTATGAACAATTTTCTAAATCGAAAACAATGAAGTGAGGTTCTTAACGAATTTTGAATTTAAAGTATGAACGAATTCTGATTTGAATTTCGAATTGTCAAATGAGGAAGAGAGGATCTGAATCGAAAATGAGAAAGGAAGAGAAATAGACTGAAGAAATTAGGTATTTTGATTTAGGGTTCATGTACCATATTGAAGCAAAGATTTGAATCTTTATTCTTTTAATTTTTTATTTTTGTAACTTTATTAGATTTTTATTATGTAATTCAATTAATAGTAAATGACATGGAAATGCCTAATAATGACATGGATACTGAATTAGCCAACACACTACCACATCATCGCGACATCATTAATGACAGTGAAAAATCATCAAAATTGATGAGGGATTAAAAAAAACACTAAATGTAAAATAGGGAGGCTAAAATAGTGGTTTTAAAAATAAGGGGATCAAAAGTGCGTTTAAGCTTTTTTTTTATATGTTTGCGATTCTAGAAAATATAAATGATATGTTATAATATGGTTTATGTACTTTGTATGTCTAAAATACCTTGTCTACTTGGTACTTAGTGTGGATTGAATTGTCATGACTCAAAGAGGTTACTAGCGGAGATATTCATATAATATTATGTGATGTTGTTAATGGGCACAAAAAGTTTATTGCTAGTCCAATCCATTAGAAAGAATCATATTATTATCATTATTGTGCACATGTTTATATGATGTTAGGGTAGGTTATTGTTCCCCAAAAAAATGTACTTTAATTTGATCTACTTATAACATCAATTTGCTATGAATAATAAGATGACGATTGTACGCATTGGCCAGTGTCATTGTTAGCATGTTGTTCAGGATGCATCATAAATATGGGAATAATCCGAGAGATAAGTTATTGAGGATGTATGATTGGATTTGTGATACTAGAAACTAGAAGTTTAAAGTTTATCGTCGATTAAAATACTTCATGGTGGCTAAAATATGAGTTTAAAAATTATTTTCATAAGGTAAATAATATAACAACTCAAATATACATAATTCTCAATCAAGACTTAGAGAAATCAATTATAAATAAAATTTGGTTCAAAGCATAACATTTAAAAAGCAAAAAGAGTACAAATTTGATTAGAAGGACAAAGTTAACATATGATCCTTTTATCCGAACTTGATGTCACCTATCAGAGCTGACCACATCTTAAAATAATAAACGACATAAAATAGAGTCTTCAGAGAAGGCATTTGCTTCACTCCAAGATAATAAATACAACCTATAGAAGCTGAAATTGAAAACATAGAGTCAAGGAAGGAAAATATATAAAACAAAGGGGTATGTTTAGAAAACATTTAATAGTAGAAATTAAATTAGAAAACACACAAAATAACAAGTAAATATCATATCATTAACCACACAAATAATCAAGAATATATAATGATATTTCAATTCACAATCTCTAAATGAGACAATCACAAATCAACATTAGGTACCTATATACTTAAACTCTAATTCTTATAATTTGGTTCCATTATATTCTACAAAGGTTCATGTCTATCTCCATGGTACTACACTACTGATTCACAAGATTGTCACATCTCTCTAGTGATATTGCACCACATCATGTGTGATATTTCTCTCTAGTGATACCACATCATACAAACCCAAGGAATCACATGCTTCTATACTATGAGTATTTTTCTCTCTAGTTATACCGCACGTGGTTTATTCTCTCTAGTGATACTGCGCCACATCTAGTATAAAACATCTCTAGTGATATTACATTGTACCAACCATATGAATTAGATACTTAGAAATTGAAAGTGTGCTTATTTCTAATCATGCTTCACCAAATGATCACTTTTCTCTTGTGATATTGCGCCACATCTGATATGATACTTTTTTTTAGTTATACTGTATCATAGCAACCCTATGAATTAGATATTCCTCAAACATCACTTAGGCTTGTCAGAACATACCTATGAAAATATTATCCACTTCAAGACCCCAAACATCTAATCCCTCCCCTCATTAACTTAAGAGCACCATTTGCAGCGTGATTTAAAACTATCACTATTTCAATATCTATGAGTAAATCGTAAATATATATATATATATATATATATATATATATATATATATATATATCT
>Ga0228710_1011455_pt1 | contig 11434 bp, 4 predicted proteins | sample MedpolnodulmetaG_FD_177995 | JGI IMG/M metagenome (GOLD analysis project Ga0228710, IMG submission 177995) | Root nodule microbial communities from Medicago polymorpha collected in Santa Monica, California, United States - pink nodules | ecosystem: Host-associated > Plants > Roots > Nodule... | reverse complement strand
ATTTTAGTAATTTACATAATTTATTAACGGGTACGGATACCCGCGGGCACGGGTATCATCATATCCGTGTCCGTGTCCATAAATTAACGGGTAGTTAAATACCCGTTTATTATATCCGCGGGTACCCATTTAGCTACCCGCCCCGCGCTCATGACGGATTTTATCCGCGGATACCCGCGGGCACAGATTTTTTTGCCACCCCTACTCGTACTGCAGTGGATCTGGATCCCTATCTAACCAACGATAAACAGAAAATGAAGTCATATATACTCTTTCTTTTCTGTTTTATATTGTTAAATTCAAGTTTAAGTTCCAACAACAAAAATAATGTCCTTGTCATAAAATTAAATTTCCAATACGCCATATGATAGCTGGTTAATTTAGAAACAAAACAAATAAGTGGTTGGCAATTTTATTGAAAAAAGTGTTAATGTGATGTCAACATATTGACTTAATTAAACGTACCAATCTTTTGGTTAATTTATTATCAATAGATGAAAACTAATTTTGCAAAGGAATTCCTACGTAATACTCTCAACTAATGTGGTTGTTTTTGTTGCAGATGATGCCACTTAACACTCCCATAACCTATTTACTCCAATATTATATGTACCATAGGCAGTGGCCATATTAAATTAATGTATCAAGAAAACTCCATTTTGGGTGCTTTTCAATACTATAATCGCACTAGGGGTTGCTTAGTGGTTATTCTATTAGATTATGTTCTAAATCCAAACATGACTCAGCATGAACATTGTCTGTTTCTCATATTTTCCACCAAAATGGACTAATTCAACCATACAATGACACCTCTCACGTAAACAAGGTAATTTACTATAACAATTAATCAATGTCACACAGCTCACAGCAACTGCTTGAGAATTTTGGAAATCATTTGCATTTTGATCAGTAACATTTAACAGAAGTACTACCCCTTGATGTGAAGTAGAAAAATATTTTAGTATATGAAATTGAATAAGGTTTGGCCAAAATATCATTCATGATCTTGGTTTTGAAGATATGATTCCAACAGTTAGTTAGAAGATTTTAAAATTTAAAATCATATTTTGGGAATCATGAAAGCAATGGAAATGTGACAAGAAGAATCAAAATATGCTAAATATGAGACACTATGAGCTCATTATTGATTGGGTTTTGCTTTTTTTAATTTTTAAAACATATATTATCTGTTTTAACTTTTTTGCTTTAAAAACAATAATGTAAGATACAATTTTGTAAAACAGTTTAAGAAAACAGCCTAATCAAACAAGTTTTTCAGTTTTTTATTTTGGTTTTTAAAAAAGAAAACTCAATCAGACCATATGAATAGCTTGACAGAGCATTTCTTGGTTACAACCATTGTAAATTTGCGACACATTTTGTGTGCTTTCTCAAAAGAAATGGAGAGGTCTATTACTATAACTTTGAAATGTATAAGACATAGAAACACACATTTCTAAAACCAGGAAAATGACAGTGATTAGAGGCCTTTATACACCAAAATCATAGTAATTGAACACATTTGATCATTTACACTCTTCACCAGTTTGAATTTCTATCAAGCATGGCCTAAGTAAACTGAAACATTTATCAACAAGTACACACTACGGAAAGTAAGGCAGAAATAAACTCAAACTTCACAATGGACCAAAAGAAGAAATTCGAATTATATTTCTCGAGTCATCATATAAAACAGCGAGTAAAAATGTACCTTTGTAATTATTATACATACGCATATTCGGGGGTATATAACATTGAGCTAAGTAAAGGATGACAAAAAATGTATACCACATATAAGTTGATGAAATTCATGTCACCAAAATACCACATTAAAAACAATACCAGTTTAGATGCCCGACTCTTCAAGAAGTTTTAGAAGATTATGCTCAGGAGCACTAAGAGATGGTAGGATCATTCGATTAGAGTGAGATCTTCGCGGCCGAGGAGCAGGACCTTCAGACTCAAGGGCTCCCCCTTCCTTCATTACTGGCAGGTCGCCTCTTCTGCGAACGGTAGCAGATGCCCGTTCTTTCCATATTCTTCCATCCTGATGATTGATGAATAAGATTTAAGAATCACAAGAGTAAAATGGTAGCAATCAATTAATGGTAGTTCACTGTGCTTAAATTGGTAAATTTAACCATGCTTGCTTGTTTATTTGTGAAGTCTATATTTAACCAAGTGTAACAATAAGCCTCTAGTTGCAATTTACAACCAAAATAATCATAGTAATTGATTTGATAAATGTATGCTAGATGCCTAAATTGAGAAATTGTGACTGTTCCTGTGCCTGTGTTGAAAGAAATTGGTAAGACAGGACGAAAGTAATGGAGCAAAAATACTAATGCAAGCAGGCCATCTACTTTTAGTGAATTTATAATAGCCCCTTCCAACCCTACCTGTCGTTTTAGCTTAAGAGACAATGACTAACAAGTAGTGGTTATGTCGGTTTTCAGGGTTTAAACCCTGGACCTTCAGCTTAAAACTCCTTCAGTGTCCCTTAATCACTAATCAAGTAACCTACTTCAGACAAAGGTATAGGCAGCTTAATTACCATTTCCACCTTGCTAAGTTGTTTAAACCTCAATTATCCCCTCAGATATAATTCACAATAATCTGCATTAATGGCACTAACTGAGACGTGTTTTTGTAGTCACATTAATAAAGTTACACACGGGTTCTCAAAGGTGTAGCCCAGTTGTATGGATTAGGACATTGAAGGAGTATCAGGAAGGAGGACAGAGGTTCAATCTTCGTTGATAACAATTTCCCGCTACCCAACAAACTAACCACTGATATATGTATATATAAAAAAAGGCACATGCATGACCAACGAGAACATTAACACGAGAACCATTCTAGGAAGCAGAACAAAAGATTTCTTTGAAGTAAGATACCACAACATCAATATTGTAGTCAGTAATTTGTGCAATTATGTCGAGCTTTCTAAATAATTGCTCTAAGTAGTCTTGATGGAATAGCTGAAGTAAAATCCTTTTCGACACTCTAACTTATCTGATTGCCAAGACATTAAACAGTATATCGTACTTCTTACATTTTCACATGGCAGCATATTCATTAATCCAAAAGAAATTAAAATACCGGCAAGCTATTCAAAATGCACAACCCAATACGGCTTCTTGTTTTGGAGCTCAACCATTTAATCCAGAATAAGGTGACCATTATAGCATGCAGATATTGCAAATTAAGTATCACATGGGTTTGAAAACACCGGCAAGATAAAATTCAATACTGGACACAGATGAAAGACAAGATCTAGTTACACTAACCCAACAACACAACCAGATTTGACACACTTTTTGTCGCCCATATACCGATTAATAACAATAATACAATGAGTACCGTCTAAGCTGCTTAAATGTATATCAGTTCAAAATTCAAACAAATATAGTAGCATAATAAGAAAACCATATATTTATCTTACATTAAGAATGGATGGTTCTGGTAATGGGCACTGAATTGGTCGATCATTGTCAAGGGGTTCAACTGGATGTTCAACCGGCTTAAACTCAACGGCCACTTCAATTCCATGAGAAGTTGCAGTGGCAGCACTGGCAGCTACAGCAGCCGCCACCTCTGAGTTTGCAGGTGTCACTTCCCTCTCATCCTGCACAATATGAAGTCAACATACAATGTCGCCAATTAAAACTCGTCCACATAACTTACCAAACAAACTAATAAACATAGGACATGTTTGGATTGACTTATTTGAGTTCATCTACTAGCAGAAGCACTAGTAAGCCTATACGGGAGAGCTTATAGAAACAGATTATGACATGTCCATAAACTGTTTTCAACTTATTTCCATAAGCTCTACAGGATGGCTTGTGAAAACAACTTATGGCTCATAAGGAAACAACTTAACTTTATTAGGGTCTTTTTGATTAACTTATTTGAGCTTATCTACTAGCACAAACACCTGTAAGACTACTGTTTTCAACTTATTTCGATCAAATCTACGGGATAGCTTATGAAAACAACTTATATACCCATAAACCGTTTTCAACTTATTTCTATAAGCTCTTCAAGATAGCTAATGAAAACAACGTATAGCTCATATGAAAACAACTTGACTTTATTTTATCCTTTGTTATTGAAATAGTTTATGCATAACCATTATAAACGCTTAATTAAACTGTTTCTCCAAATAGAGCTATATTTCTAAACACAATTCCATAAACTTCAGATTAAATTTTCCAATCCAACACCAAATCACATCAACACTTTATTAACATCACAAGGAAAAATTACATTCATAAATCAATAATCATTTAACTTAATTGACTTTCTTCAACTACAATCAAAGTCAAATAATCAAACAAATTGTTTCATCCAAATTTGATCCAACAACACAAAAACAAAGAACAAGGCTTTCATACGAAAACACAAAACCAAAAACAGAACATTTTACAAAACATTCTTCCACAAATTGTGATGATCATAAAACTAGAAATAGAAAGACATAGCAACAAAAAAAAACACAATCATATTTTTTCTTACCAGAGCACTTTGTGTACGTCGATGGATATTCTTTCCAACAGAGAATCTAGAAAACAAACCCACCATTTTTTCAGCTCAAAAACCAAAACCCACAAAGAAAAAAACGATTTTTTGAACGTTGGTGTGATTTTCTAGTCAAAGGGTCGATTTAAATTCTAGTATTTGAAAGTTTTTGTTTTAAACAACGTGAAATCAGTGGTTGCACGAAACGGGTTCTGATCCGGGTCAAGTTCGGTCCGAAGCAAGATGAGAGAGAGAGAGAGAGAGAGAGAGAGAGAGAGTTGAAGAGAGGAATCGTTTACTTGGCGTGAAGGATGATGGGTTTGGTTTGTTGTGCTGTAAGTATTCATTTGTTAACAACAAAAACAATTGATAAATAATAAATGGATTTAATTTGATACACCCGCAGTGTACAGTTTTATCCACATGCATATAATCAAATGATACATCCCACATAGGTAGTTCAAGGAACCATCATTTTTTAACAACTTTTTAATAAATTTATCTCTCATACTCACGTTATGTTTTTATTTTCTTTATTTTTTTCTATTTCTCTTTATTGTTTTTGATCAATCAAAAGAAAGAAAAACAAAATTGTCATGAAAGTTGTAACAAAGAGATGTACAAATATCACTACTCTAGTTTAATTGGTGACCTAAGTGACATCGAAAGAGTTTTGAGGGAGGAGGTGTTAAGTTCGATCTCAAAAACTAACATAACCACTAACATTTGTTTATATAAAATGAAACGGTTTAATAGTCTTCTACCCTCTGTAATATAGGTTATTTCCGGCTTTCCTCCCTGTAAAATACTTTTTTTGATTTACCCCCTGTAATCTTTTTTTTGGAATACCCCCTTAACAGGTCATTCAAAAACCATTTTTTTTTTATTTTTGATGAAATGCTTGTTTTTGAATGACCTTTAGGGGGTATTCCAAAAAAAACATCTACAAGGGGGTAAATAAAAAAAAATTATAAGGGGGAAAACCGGAAATGACCCATAGTACAGGGGGTAAAACACCGTTAACCCAAATGAAAAATCACTATATGATATGCTACTTTTAGAATTCTGCTCTTCTCCCAACAAAATTCACTCGCGCTCAACTGAAGTTCCGAAAATACCCCGACGTTAGTTAAGTCACGCGGCGTGACTTAACTCACGCACCTTATAGCTCTGCGTGACTTATGTCACGCACCACTGGCCTGGGTGTGAGTTAACTCACGCATGTTGGACGGTTGGTCAGAGCTCAAAAACACACGTTTTTTGGACTTTCGTCAACTTTTCAACCTTCAATCTACATGTTTTTTTACCAAGTTTATACGTTTTTTTGACCACATTTATGGTTGTTATAACCTATACTACCATTCTCACCTATAAATACCCCTCCATACTTCCCTATTTCCTCACATCATATCACTTTCTCTACCTCCTCTCTCTCTCCCTCTATTTTTTTTTCTTTTCAATAGTCTCTAGTCACTTGCGATAAATGGTGGTTAGTTTTGAGGTAAATGGTGAGTAGCCAACTTGGGGAAAGTGATCAACCCTTGGGATAAAATTAAATTTGCTTCTTTTTACCCCAAAAACTTTTTTGTTGTGGGTAAAAAAAATCTTCTTGGGGTATAAAAAGAACCAGATTTAGATTTATCCCAAGGGTCGATGATGTATTTTTTCCAATAAGGTTGCTCACTATTTACCCGAAGGCTGATCACTATTTACCCCAAGAGGGTAAAAAGAACTTTTTACCCCAAGAGGATAAAAAGAAAATAAGTAAATTTAGTGAATTCGAATAAATGTATCAATTATTGTATGAATTCTATTAATAAAATGAGATGTTGTTATATGTATTAATTTTGTTCATTTCATTTTATTTATATTTGCTTTTATTTTCTGATATTGTATTTAATTAATAAATTCGAATAAATATTAATTTAGTTCATTTCTTTTTATTTATTTTATATTTTCATTTATTTAATGAATAATTTTGAATAAATATTTAGTTTATGTAATTAAATAAATTAGAATAACATAAATAAATAAATTAGAATAAAATGAGTAAATAAATTAGAATAAAATAAATAAATAAATTAGAATAAAGTGAGTAAATTAATTTGAATAAAGTAAATAAATTAATTTGAATAAAGTAAATAAATAAATTTGAATAAAAGTGAACAAATTAATTAGAATAAAGTAAATAAAAAATTTGAATAAGAGTGAACAAATTAATTAGAATAAATTTAACACTTACGTTACTTAACTAACGCATTGTTGGTTAAGTTGCGCAGAATTAAACACTTGGATTATTTAACTGCAAGAGTATTTTCGATATTTCATTTGGGCGCGAGCAAAACTTGTTGGAAGAAGAGCAGAATTCGTACTTTTAAGTATGTGTAAAAAAGTTTAACACATCGGTGCATATTAATTAATCATGATACTTCTATTTTCCATATTACAACTAATGAATGATGATGGACGTAAGAGATTTTGATTCTTAATTTAGGGATCAAAGGTTTAATCTTTCTCTCTTGCTTGTAGAGGAAATCCGATTTTAAGATGTCGTGTGTAATAAATTTTTAAACAGAAATTATTTACTTTACAAAATTACTTTTTATTAATGAAATCTCTAAGACAAATTAAAATAATTAGGGGAGAACATAAAACTATAAACGATAAAGGAGGGATAATTTTTTTAAATAAAATATATATATTTCTCATTCACTATACATGAAGGGAAAAAAAAAACCAAACTTTGCATTATATGTTTAGGTGCAGTTTTTTTAACAAAAACCCCTATTAATGTTTTTTTTACAAAGTCCTTGTTAATGTTTTTTTTTTTTACTTTAAATTCAATCTAATAAACAACTACATTAATGTAAAAAAAATCGAAATAATTAATTAATGGTTAACTTAATAAATGTGTTTGTTTGTGGTAACATGAGTGGTGATGATCGTTTGTGTAGGGCCATCACCGTATAATATAATGTTATTTTTGTTTTGATCGACGGTAATATACTCGTTGTAGATACCAGCCTTAATGTAGATAATATATTTTCCTCGATGATTACTTGGATACGAGTTAATACCGTCTTGAATTGTCTTAAATTGCCCACTACCATCCTTTGCCACCGTTGCGTTGGGTTGGGCGAGACCTTGAGACATCAAGTACGATCAGCGGCAAAAAACCACATTGGATAACCACTGCGATCAACCTCAAAAAGTCGATGAGCTGTCTTCTTGTCACCACTAGCCACCAAGAGAGATACAAGAACTAATGAAATAAAAATTTGTAGAAAGATTAAGCGATGTGCTGAGTAACCTAAAGATGGTTGGTTTAAGTATCCTGTCCTGCATGATTTTATTGAGAAACAAAATATTGGTTTAAAATGAGGTTAAATGTAAAATAGAGATATTATAAAATCATGCTAAATAAAAAGTTTAGATGCTCACTGAGTTATTTAACATTAAAGGACCAAAAAATTTACTATGAAATATATGTGCAATGTGCCCATTGTAATTTAAAGGAGATATTATCCCATGTACCTGAGAGCACATAACATTTTCTCTTACAATTGGTCACTCAGTGGATAGAATAATTAAGAAATGAACATTCAAGGTGGTTGAAGAGGAAGCGACTATACTCTATAATGTTTGTTGGACATAAATTTGACAACACAAAAGGCAAAGAGACAATCCAACACCACTTTGCAGAATTTGATGTTTAGGATTTAATATCGATAGAAATATTATTTTTAACATGTGCACGTGCGCGTGCGTGCGTGTGCGCATGCATGCGTGTGCGCGCGCGCACTCACACACGTGTGTGTATATATATTAAAAAGGTCGCCCACTAACAGAGTTGATCATAGCGAAATTTTGATTTTTAGCTGGCAAAATACTCATATTTATTTAGTGTCTAACGTACATTATATAGAATTACTTTTGATTGAGGGAACCTAAGAATTTTTTTAATTTTGTCTTATTCTCTCTAAATGCACTTAAAATGCTTCTATTTAAATTTTGTTTTAGGCGTAAAAATACAATATATGGACCGGCCCCGCACATTGAACACTCACCTACACCAGTAAAATGATTGCAAACACTATATTTTTCTTCAAAATTTCAGACACTTGAAATTAGTAAGTAAGCATTTACTAATAAACTTTATCAAGTTTTAGTTGTTTGATGTTAATTTGGTAGTGAACAATAATATATTAAAGCGTGACATAAACAAATTAATACCAATTTGCAGTTCAAAAAAAAAAATGAATACTATAGTCATCGATTTGTTTCCGTAGAATTTGTTTCAAATTGCTATAGTCATCGAATTGCATTGCATGACATAGCATAATTCATCAAAACTCAATAAAAAGAAGAAAAGGTGGCAACTATTTATATACCTACTGTTGAGTAACAAGATGAATTTGCCAATTTGTGATGTAGAAACAAATTATAATGTTGATCACATTTACGTTTATGATGGAAATGGATTAGTTTTAATAAATCAACATTTAAGGTGCTACTAACTTGCTTGACTTAGTACTAAAAATCTAAAACTCAACATCCAACCAAAGATAGGCTAACGTATATCAAATGATCCCATAATAAAATGTGAACAAACATACAACAATTATGGTCTTTGTTCACTATATGAAATGAGGACTAAATTAGAGAATAATTGTTTGAATTCCAATATTACAATTTATTTGTTTTTAATATACCTTTTTCTGACTTATTCGGTACTTTTAAAAATTGCTAATCTAGGAACAAACAAAAAATTGAATTTCAATAAAAAGATTAGAGGATTAATGGTAACATATTTATTATCCCATCAACTATAATCTACTATTTTCCCAAAAAAACTCTAAAAGAGAAAGTTTAATAAAATTGAATTTCATCAAACTTCAAAACCAAAAATAGCATTTAGTGACTTTTAATGTTACTGGAGTCTCTACTCCTGGTCCTAGCTAGTTTGATTCACGTGTACATTTTTTTTTTGGGCTTAGGCCCCTTTTATTATTTAAACCCAAATAAGGAAATGTTAATGGGATTTGGATCCTCTCCAACCATTTCTCTCATGCAGTTTGTTCTGCCATAATCTAAGCCATTCATTCACTATTTTTCTCTCTTTGGTGCTGTTTTTTGTTCATTTATGAGCTAATCAACCATTGGATTAGAAAAGGAGAGGAGGCTGCACAAAAAAGGCAGGAGAGGATCCAAATCCATGTTAATGAGTGTCTTAAGGGCACTCTTTAAGGACTTGAAATAGTAAATTTTATGGAAAATTGTACCTTCAATGCATCGTAAATTGAAGTGTTAAACTTTTTAAAGGAATAATTTCTTAATTGGGAAACTTTAAAGAGTGTCTTTAGAGTACTCGTTAACAAAAACTCTTTAAAATAAGTCTTTAATTAGTCATTTAGTGACTTCCAATGTTGCTGATATGTATACTTTTTTTCAAATATTAATTTCTTTAAAAACAAAATTCAACTCTGCCAAACAAAAGTATTATTTAAATTAGCATAAGTTAAACATTCCTCCATTAAATTATAAACATTGACAAAAAATATGGGTCAACGGCGCAACCCGTGCGTCCGCACGGGTACAACACTAGTGTCTATGAAAAAAAGTCTTTAATGTTCGTGCCCTATATACTTTGTGCTCCATTTTTGACTACACACTAGTGAGGTGAAACATTGAAGGCTCTAATCAATTTCATTAAGAGTTGGCTAATTATATACACCCTTCAGTCACTATTATTATAAAAAATAATTTTAGATTCATTTATTAAATTATATATGTGGTCTATAATAAAAATTATATACATTATAATTGAATGAATCTAAAATGTAGATTTTTGCTTATAATAATGATCGGAGGGGGCATGAATCAAGGACGATGATCGTTCATCTCCTTCTTTGTATATTTACATCTATCAAGATACACTACAAAAAACTTCTTTCAAGGGAATTCCACTAAATTTACTCATTTTGGAGGATCCACAAAAAACTTTAAAAAAATTGGATGGATGGATGAAAGTGTAATAATCATTAAAAATTCACGCACGCAAATGAATCATGCAATGACCTAACAATTTTGACAATTGTTAGATAATTAATGAAACATGCATAATTGAGTTTTTGTGTTTACGTTCCCATAATGAAACATGCATAATAGAAGGTAATGATGGAATGAAATGGAATGGGTTCCATCATGTTTTATACCACTTCATTCAATTTTTATAAATCCAAACAATGGAATCTTATTTTACACCACTCCATTCCATCAATCCAAACATAGTCTAAAAGCATAATTAAGGAAAAACATATAGCACTTAAAACATGTTCATCGAATAGATTGATGCTAGTTTAAGAACAAATTAGAGAGTGAAGGCATGTGAGACTTTTTTTCTTTTTGTTGCGGGGCCTTAGAGCATCACAATAGAGATAGAGAAATTCAATTTTTTTATACTTAAATGGGCCTTACATGTACAAATCACTCATTTATAATTTTTTAATAGTGGTGCATAATAAGTATTCAATTTTTCCAATCCAATACCTCACACAAATTTTTTAAATGAAACCATAGTTTTAAAACTCGGCTCGGACTGGCCGGTCGGACCGGTAACCGGTGGGTAGGCCGATTCGAGCCAACATTTGGATCGGCCATGCAGTTGACTCGGCCGGAACCGGTCAAAACTGGTAAAAACCGGTGACTCGGCCGAGTTTTTGGTCTGACCGGTTCTCGTTTTTTTTTTTTTAAGCCTTTACTATGGTTTTGGTTTTTTAAATAAAAAAAAATTAAAAAATCTGATTGAATTGAAATAGATGGATTGAATTTGGATGAGGATGATGATTATGGTGATGATGCACACCACACTAATGCAGAAAACATGGATCAAAGTAATGTTTTTGATGAA
>Ga0228710_1011452_pt1 | contig 11436 bp, 3 predicted proteins | sample MedpolnodulmetaG_FD_177995 | JGI IMG/M metagenome (GOLD analysis project Ga0228710, IMG submission 177995) | Root nodule microbial communities from Medicago polymorpha collected in Santa Monica, California, United States - pink nodules | ecosystem: Host-associated > Plants > Roots > Nodule... | reverse complement strand
TGAGTATGTGAAACGGTCATGTGAAACTGAGTTTTAAATCAACTTTCTTAGTTTCTTAAGATGTTTATTATTTTGTTCCAATTACTCTCTGTCTGGATATGCAAGGCATGCTATTTTGAGTAAAATATATATGATTACAAATTTTATTCAATTGCTAACTCTGGTTTTGTTTGGTGACAAATTTTATGCATCAAGTTTGAAAAAGTTCAAATAAATGACATTGAAGATGCAATCAAACTGAAGGTATCAAACTGATGGTTTTTATTCATGGCTTGAGATTTATTGTTAAACAATTTTTTGGACTCTATATTTTATATAGTGTACATATATGTGTGGCTAATTCTGGCCGATGCATATAGTTTTCTAAAAATGAAGTCTTTATGCTAAATATGCATTATAAATGTTCAAAAGTATATAATGGATATTGTTAACTATTTTGAATTGCGTTTTTAAATTTGATCTAAACAAGTTGACCTCACTACATGAATAATGCCAAGCTTTATTCTCTGACATAGTTTTTCTTAAAAAATGATCAAACTTTGCAAATTGATTCTGCTGTTTTTGCTGCATTAACTCATGGGACTACTAGCAACTGTGAAACTGACTTATTAAAACCTATTTGAAAATTATGAGTATGTGAAATTGTCATGTGAAACTGATGAGTAGGTATAAGCCTAAAAAAATTAACAATTTACATACCATTTTCTGACCTTACATGTATGTGTAACTTACTCATTAAGACCATCAAATATGAATTTGGTTAAATGAAACTCATGAGTATTTATAGGCCTAACAAAGTTAATTTGAATGTTTGTGATTTGCATTAAGTTAATCCACTGAGTTTAGAATCTTTTACCATTTTCATGAAATTGGGATTTAGCCAAATATTTAAATATTTGCATAATGTTGAAGTTCAAAATTTAATCTAAATATGACTCTTTCTTTTGGTTTTTTCTTTGATAATCTTTGTATGATATTTTTCTATAAAAGGGTATTCTTTGATTGAATATAATTGTACACACATCTGAGTTACACACATGCACATTGTGCACGCTGCTCTATTAAATAACAAAATTCCAACTTAAAGAGACATTACTATAACTTTTCAATGCATATAGAAAGATAGGTAGGTCTTAGAAGTGGTTCTCACAAAAATTAGTTATAAGATTATTTTTTTCTATCATTGTTAAGGTACATGTTCTGTTTTAGTTATTTAGTGTCTTTTCTACTTAGAGTCTTAGTGTTTTATAAACATGGTATTCGTTCATAAGATGGATTAGCGGTCATGCTTTTGCCACCATTGTGTAATGTAGTAGGTTCTAAAATAGCTATTTTGTCCATCCTGTTATCTGTGCAGTCTGAAGGGATTCAGAAACAATTGTGTCAGATGATTAGAGGCAATTAAGGATCTATTAGGATATTCAGTGTAGAATTAAGCAACAGTGAGAGTCAATTGAATTACCTATTCCAAGTGAATGGATCGTCTACAACACAGGTGAACTTTTTTGAATTTGTTTTACAGTTTCTCCTCTTCTTTTATCTCAGTCTCAATTGTTTTACCATCTTGATGATTATAATTATTAATAACCATAATTGTTTCATGTTTATTAATGTTGTTTCGGTTCTTGATTATAAATTTGAAATGCAACTTTTTTAGTGTATGCTATAAATTGTGATTTGATGAAATTGTTGTAATTAGTATTTTGTTGATTTTATCAATTCTTGATGAAATGCAGATTTTGTTGTTTTGATCACTTGGTTTTGAATTGGTGTTGAATTTGTCTTATTTTTGTGTTTAGATTAACAAAATGGTTTGTAGATCATTTGATTTTTTTTTTATTGTGAAATTTAGCACTCAGCAGGTGTTTGAGGAAACTAAGTTTACTAGCTTTCTTGCATAGAATTGTATATGCATATAATATGTCAATGTGTAAACTATCTAGACTTGAAATTCACAATTTTCCTTTTATCGGTTCTACTTAGTTGCTAAATTTTTTGTCGCAAAGAAAAGCACAATATGGTCATTCTTGGATATCTTAGAAAGGGAATCAATGGTTTTTCTTGGTGCTTTTTACTTAGGATGTTCATGCTTTTCTTTCGTTTGTGAATATAGGATCATTGAGGGATCTTCATACTAAGAGCTTGCATTTAAGACGATCTTTATGACCATTGTTGTGATCGAAAACAAAGGGGATGATTGATCTGTTCATGATCATTTGACCTTTACTCATTTGTATTTTTTTAACCGTTTTAATGCTTATAAGTTTTGTGGTATATAACGTATATGTCTAAACATAGCTAAATGGCAATTTAGTTTTCCCATGACAGTTTTCTAACTTATTCACCTAACAAGTTAACTTATGTCCCAACAAGCACTGTAGTTTTAAGGATTTTATAAGGCATCACATCCAACTTGGTCGAACATGAAAAAGAGATATTATATAATTTTGCTTATACTTGGTTCTTTTCATTGTCATTAAAACTTCAATGATTTCTAAACTTAAGAGTATTTCCTATAGAAGACCTCTGTTCATTAAAACTTTTTTCTTTCACACTCTGTCTGTTTGGTTGTTTGAGTTCCAGTAGAAGACCTCTATTCAGATTTTTGTGTTTTCTTTTAATGCTCATATCTGCCTACATGTTGCTTAGTTGAAGGTAACATCAATTTATGAGGTTGTGGATATTGAGAAAAGTTCACGACAATTGAATTCCTATTTTGTAGTCTCTTTCTCTTAAGTGTACCATATTCATGTACCACTGAAAAGCTTATTCATGAAATGATATACCTTATCTATTTTTGTTTCCCTGAAATTTTGAAATATCATAATGTGGTTTCTCTAACTTTTTGATTTCCTAGGCGTGTTCCTATCACTATAAATTGTTGTGTGTTAGGGTTCACTCCGTTTGATTTACTATATTCTATGTGTGTAGGCGATTGAAGTGGGTGATAAAGTACAAGCAGAGTGAATAAGAGATAAAGTTCAAAGGCAATGTCAAATAAAGAATTTTCTTGATTAACTATCCATTGTAATCTATTGTAGGAAATATGAAAAAAACTTCTAGAATTGATTCGTATGATATTCATTTTATTTATTACTATTTTGACAAGAGGTCCCATTTTTGTGAGAATTTGCCGGTGTCAACAATTAGTTAATTGCATACTACTTTAGAATTTGCCAGTTGATCAAATCATGTGTGACAATTGGAGCCATCAATAGATATTGAATCTATTTTTGATCAAATCATGTTTTCACCATGTGATTTTATGATTATTCGTCAATATTGTGTAATGGAATGAAAGTTGATATAATGATATGTTCTTGATTGACATTTTGATTTGTAACAACATACTAATTTTTTCCTTACTAATTTTTATATTTTCCATGAGTTACATGGGTGGAAATCCTAGTTGAAGTATATATAAGCAATACCATAGCATTTCTTTTGGTCGAGGTGGGACTATTTTTAGTATGCCTCTTAATTGCTTCTTTAAGTTTCAGTCATAATATTACTATAAGCAATCATTTATCCATTGGACACTAATCTAAAGTGAATAATTATAAAGTAAGTAATATCAACCATCAATTAATAAATCGGATATAGATATCTTCCCTCCCTTGAACTAGACTGCATTTGCAGCTAGTTAACTCCTGAAAAATCACAGACTCCAAGCTTCCATCTCAGCTCCCAAAACGACTCCAATTTTAGCGGTTTGGTGAGGATGTCTGCTAACTGATGCCTTGTACCACAAAACTGAAGCTGTACAACTCCATCATTCACAAGCTCCCTTAAGAAATGATAGCGCACATCAATGTGCTTGCTCTTGCCATGCATCACGGGGTTCCTCGACAATTTAATTGTTGAGCTGTTGTCACAAAAGATGATAGTACTTTCACTGCCCTTGTAGCCTATCTTCTTCAGCACCCTTTGCATCCATATTGCCTGACAACTACTTCCAGCAGCTGCTACAAATTCAGCTTCTGTCGTGCTCAACGTTACTATCGGTTGCTTTTGAGATGACCAAGCTACTGCAGCTCCACTTAACATAAAAACATAACCTGAAGTACTTCTTCTATCCTCCACCGATCCAGCATAATCACTATCAGTAAATCCAATCAATTCACAATTTCCTTCCTTTTTGTAAAGAATGCCAAACTTTGTTGTACCTTGCAAGTAACGTAAAATTCTCTTCGCCGCCGAATAATGAACTTCTGTAGGTCTTGACATATACCTGCTCAATATGCTAACCGCATACATTATGTCTGGCCTCGTAGCAGTCAAGTACATCAGGCTTCCAATCAGCTGCTTGAAAAATGAACCATCCATCTCAACACCATTTTCATCTTTGTAGATTTTAAATCCCGGCACCATTGGATTTTCAACAGGATTGCTATGCTCCATTCCAAATCTTCTCAACACTTCTGTCACATACTTCGTTTGACTGATGAAAACACCGCCATCAAATTGGACCACCTCAATACCAAGAAAGTACCTCATCTTACCCAAGTCTGACATATCAAATTCCTTCATGATGGACTCTATGAATTCAGACATCATTTTTTCATCATCTCCGGTATAAATTAAATCATCAACATATAAGCTAATAATCAAATGTTTACCTTGTTTGACTTTGGTAAACAAAGTTTGCTCACTGTCCTCCTTCTTAAAGCCTTCATTTCTAAAGTATGATTCAATTCGGCTGAACCATGCTCGCGGTGCCTGCTTAAGTCCGTATAAAGCTTTGTTAAGCTTATATACCTTATGCTCCTCATTCTTTATTTCATAACCCCTTGGCTGCTCCACGTATACATTCTCAGCTAACTTCCCATGAAGAAAGGCTGACTTCACATCCAGTTGAAATACACACCAACCTCTTTGTGCAGCAAGTGCCAAAATCATTCGAACCGTGTCCATACGAGCTACAGGAGCGTACACTTCTTCATAATCAACTCCATATTCCTGAGCATACCCTTTGGCGACCAAGCGAGCCTTGTATTTTTCTACTTCTCCCAGCTCATTCAACTTAGTTTTGTACACCCATTTGACTCCTATTTTTCTCGCTTCTTTCGGCAGTTCCGTAAGATCCCACGTTCCATTCTTCTCAATTGATTTCATTTCTGCATCCATCGCTGCCCTCCATTTCACTTCGTTTACTGCTTCGTCAAATGAAGTAGGATCAGAATGAACGGCATGAGCAAACAAGACTAATTGAGTTTGTACCTCTTCATCGGAAAGACCTTCACCAGAGACATAATCATTCATCCACCCTGGTGCTCTTCTATTTCGGCGTTCTGTCACGGGAGAAGCTGCATTTTCTTCTTCATTACCATCAGTTGCATTTTCTTCATTACCATCAGTTGCATTTTCTTCTTCATTACCATCACATGATTCATCCCTTTCTTCTCTTTTCTCACCTTCCCATTCCATATCAAACATGTTATCTTCTTCAGAGCTCTTCTCCCAATTCCATTGCCCTTCTTCTTCAAAGACGACATCCCGACTGATAATAATCCTCTTGGTGGTAGGATCATAAAGTCGGTATGCCTTTGATTCTTCACTTACACCAAAAAGAACACAACAACGACTTTTATCTTCAAGCTTTGTTCGTTGAGCATCTGGTACATGTGCATATGCTATACAACCAAAGACTCTCAAGTGCCCGACTGCAGGCTTCACCCCACACCAAGCTTCCACTGGTGTCATTTCCTTCACTGATGATGTTGGACATCTATTAAGAACATAGAATGCCCAATTTACCGCCTCTGCCCAAAATTTTCTTGGAACATTTTTCTCAACCAATAAGCTCCTCACCATATTCATCACAGTTCTATTCTTCCGCTCGGCGACTCCGTTTTGCTGCGGTGTATATGCAGCAGTTAATTGCCTCTTGATTCCATTCATTTTACAATATTCCTTGAATCCATTTGATGTGAATTCACCTCCACGATCCGTTCTTAGACATTTAATGGACAAGTCAATTTCTTTTTCAACAAGAGCTTTAAATAGCTTAAAGGTAGTGAATGCATCTGACTTATAAGCAAGAAAATACACCCATGCCTTCCTACTATAGTCATCAATAAAGCAAATGAAGTACCTTTTGTTACCCTCTGAAAACGGAGAAATCAGACCGCAAATATCAGCATGAACAAGTTCCAATTTTTCTGATGCTCTCCATGTGCTTCTCCCTGAGATTACATCACGATGTTGCTTCCCTTTCAACCAATTTGTGCACACAATTTCACCCTCAGAGAAACTTGGCAAGCCTCTCACCATGCTTTTTGTTTGCAAAGTCTTCAACCCTTTGTAGCTAAGATGACCGAATCTTCGGTGCCAAAGGTGAGCCACATCTTCAATGGTTACTTGGAAGCACTCTTCCTTGTTTTCTTTTTTGATAGATTGAGTGCTCGATAACAGCACAAACATTCGATTTGCTGTCATGTTGGTTTGGAATACCAAACCTTTTGTGTGGTGATAAATCCGACATTCATTTGACTGCATTAGTACAGCCAAACCCCTTTCTTGCAGCTGCCCAACACTGAGAAGATTATTCTTCAAACCGGGCACATAATATACATCCCGTACAAGGTAATTTACTCCTTTTACATTCAACCGAACACTTCCTTTTCCAACAACGTTCATGCTTGCATAATTCCCCAATCTAACCACCTTGTTGAACCCTTCTTCTAACTCACAGAAGAGTGATGAATCACCACACATGTGATTGCTGCACCCAGAGTCAATATACCACACAACATCTCGATCACCTCCGAACGTGTCTACATACGCCATTAGCACCATCTCTTCAGATTCCTCCAAATCAGCATAATTTGCTTGGCACTCATACTGGTAGTGTCCAAGCTTATGACACTTGTAACATTCAACTGTTTCCTTACTCCTTGGTTGGCTACTCCTGCCTTTGCCTTGTCCCCGACCTCCTCGGAAAGCAGTTCTTCCTCGTCCTCTTCCACCATAGCTGTGTTCATGAGTTACCTTCAAAGCATGCTCATATTCTCCACTTACTTTGAACTTTTGCTCATGAACGAGCAGAGAACTTTGCAAGGCATCCACTGATAGCTGATATATATCCTTGGATTCCTCAATGGAACAAACAATGTAGTTCCACTTATCAGTGAGGGTTCTCAAAATCTTCTCAACGATCTTGACATCATCCACATCTTCCCCATAATTCCTCATGTCGTTTGCAACCGTCATTACTCGACCAAAATAATCAGTGATCGATTCACCTTGCTTCATTGCTAAGACCTCAAAGTCTCGGCGTAGACGATTGAGCTGTGCTCTCTTCACTCGAGCATTGCCGCGACACTTCAACTTCATGGAATCCCATAGCTGTTTAGATGTCTCCTTCTGCGTGATCGTCTTCAGAATTGACTTGTCAATTGACTGAAACAAGTAATTCTTAGCCTTCAAATCCTTCAGCTTCATCTCATCCAGATTCTTTATTTGCACTGCGGTCATCCCATCTCTACTTGTTGGCTCTGTGTATCCTGATTCGACAACAACCCAATACTCTTTGGATCGAAGGAGATTCTCCATGACCATGCTCCAATGATCGTAGTCGCCGTCAAACTTTGGTATGGAGGCTGGAGAAAAGTTTGCTTCTGAACCCATCTCTCAGGTCACTGCTCTGATACCAGAATGTTAGATGCAATAAGAACTATAGAGAAAGCAAGTAACAATTATGGGAATGACTTATTTATTCAATATGAAAGTGCTGCAAAAATAAATAGAAGCAAAACAGACGTGCTGTAACAAGCTACAACCCACGTTCTAGCTAAAAATAAGGAAAATAAATTTGACTAACAAACTTGACTAAATCAACTAACAAACAATGCTAAAAACTAGGACTCTTTTGACTAAGCCTTATCATTAAGTACATCGTAACAAATCATGAGTTTGTTAAAATGTTTATAAAAAATCATTAGCGAGATGATATACGTGGTTACTTGTATATAGTTATTTTTATCACATTATAGTGACATGTTCTTATTATAACTATAACGTGCAAGTGGATGATAAGAACAAATTCAGTCTCTAGTTGACATCAATTCCTGCTTTGCTTAGCTTAGCTTAGTATAGACTAAAAAGTGACATTTTCAATTCATTTGTTGTAATCCACCATCGCAGAACATTCTAAAGGCAAATGAACAATTGACTATCAAAACCTAAAAATGTTTATCTGCTGAAATGAAATGCATGTGCTAAGGGACTTCTTCCTCCTGCTCATGTCTTTTGTATGGGTGCTGAGTATTTTTTATATATGCTATTCTTTAGAACTTTGAACAATTCCATTACTCCAATCCCATGGCTTTCCCCTGGAAAATCTACCAAGTCTTCCAATTCGATTAAAATACATTATGTATTGACTATTATCGTATATCTAATCGACAACCACAGAAACAAATATGGTTCAAGTCCTTACCTGCATGTAGTTATTTTTAGCACATTACAGGGACATGTATCTATCAGAAGCAGTTGGAGCAGCCAACGCATAGAAACATGATTTAAACACTTATCTCTTTTCAAAAAGAGTTTCTATTAGAACCTGCATGAAGCTCTATCATGTAGGCCATGTGGAATGTAGAACATCGAACTTTTGGCCTGAAAGTATTATTCCACGACTCAGTATAATATCTATTTGCATGGCTATAGCTATGACCAGGAGAAATTCTAACTTGAACACAACCCCAAATTAATTTTATTTGGTCACACACTTACAAATGGAGAAAAATTAAAAAAGAATGACTTTGAATGATGTGACTAAATAATTTTTCTTTAAATTTATTACATTTGTGTGTGTGACCAAATAAATTTGATTTGGACTTATGACCATGTAAGAATTGCTCCTATGATCGGTACTAAATTTGAAAGGGGTCAATCGTAAACTTAGTAGATACATGGTTTAAACCATGTATACTCTCACATTTAAAGTATTTGCATATCCTAAACTTAAACCATGTACCTACTAAGTTTACTTTCACATTTAATACAATCATATACACGCCTTTCTCTAAAATCAATTAAACAAAGCACAATGTGGATTATATAACGAGGTGTGTGATTTGTTTATTGCCGGTGCCAAATTCTATTGAACATGGGAGAATTTTTTTTAGGAACTCTAGTTATTTCAGTATATTAATTTTCAATAATACTCAAATTTAAAAATTTTAAAAATTAATTTTTCAAATTTATGGATATTCTCTACTTAAAAAAAAAAAACTTTATAGATTTACTCAAAAATGAACACACAAAAATATATAATATTAAAATTAATGATAAAAACAATCTCTTTTCAAAATTCTCTTCCACACACTCTTAAATCAATGTGAATTTCACAATTTTAAAATGAAACCACATAAATTCAAAAGAGAATGCTTCTCCTTCTCCGAAAGGAAGAAGATATTACTCTAATGCTCCTTTCATGTCTGTCAGACGCAATTAAGATACATCGTCGCGGTTAACCAAATCAAAGATGAAGATACATCGTCACAGTTAACTGCATCAATTGAGTAGTTAACAAAAGTATAGAGTATTAGAGGTGAAACAACAACATAAATAGTTCTGATTAACGCATAAAATGTTATTGATATGTTTTCTTATGGAATCATTAGCGTGACAATCCCTCGTGAAAACTAATTAACTACAAAGCTCTTTGTGTGTGAAAGCTATTTAAGTTCAGGAAATCGTGGATGTTAAAAACGAACATAATTTCTTGTGACATAAGCTATCAGATATTTGCATATTTACTTCAGACCATGAAAACGGTTTAGAGGTATACAAGGATATGCTTCTTTAAATAGAAGAAAAGTAATCATTTGATGTTACATAAAAGGAAAGAGAAATCAATTTGAAATTAATTTTTCAACAGGAAATGTAGAAATTTAAACAAATGAATCTAGTAAGTTAGATTTATAATGAAGTTATATTTTCCTTTGCAAACTTTTGTCGCTTAGATGAAATCAACTGCATAGAATGCTTTTTAGATGTCCACAAGTCCGAACTCAACTGAGATATGTTGGAATTGCAAAGCTGAACGTAATGACCGAGGTTTAAACCTGAAATTCCTCACTTGTGTGTGAACTTTCAAATAGTTATTGATGTTCCTTCTATCAGCCAAATAAATAATAATGCTTTCTAGATATCCACACAACACAACACAGTTGACATTTTTATCAATTCTTGTTAGTGTTTATGATTCACGTATGTACTAACCAATTTCAGTCATGTGACAACAACTTTACCGATGCGTCAAGGCCCCCCTTATAGCAACAAAATAAAAAAATTAAAATAAGAGCAGTAAATAACTCCCAAGCACAAGGAAATGACACCCTAGCGTCGATCCGACACCTACGCGTGTGTTTACGTTCAATTAATTCATTTTTGCAAATTATCATCAATGACAATGTATCTGCGTTAGTGTCGTGACCAATATCCGTGTTAGTGCTTCATAAGCAATAACTCCCAAGCAAAAGGCAAGGAGAACATGGCTTCAACACGACACTGACATATAAATGTTTATATTCATATATGTGTTGTGTCAGTGTCGTATCCGGGTTAGTGTCATGTTTTTGTCCATGTCTGTATTTCATATAGACAATAACTGTTAGAATTTCTTCTAATATTTTGTGTGCTGCAATCAATTGTTGGTTTTGGTTTTAATAAAAACGGACTGATGTTGTGATCTATTTGATGATGCTTACGCCCTAATAAAAGTGAACAATAAATAATGGGCTTTTGGTGAGCACTTAATCTGATTTGTGTAGAAACTTAGTGTAGGCCCAAACATTAGGCCCATGATGGGTGGTGTCTAGGGTTGCACGGTTATAAATAGAGAGGCTAGGTCCCCTTTGCCATCACTCTGACTATTCTGCTCATTAGTGGTTTGCCCCATTGAAAACCCTAAGTCTGGAGCATGTGAAAGGTCGTCGAATTCGGTAATTGGTTTCCAAGTAAGTGTGTTCTAATCTCATATAATAATTTTGATCTTGATGAGTAAATTGTTTACATGTGGTATCAGAGCCACTATTAAATGATTTAGAACCCTGGTTTCGATAAACCCATATTTTATTTTCCGATGCTAGATCAAAATTTTATTAGGTTTATTCATTGAGTAAATAGGCAATTACCTCCCTGAAATTGTAAGTTTCGTCAATTACCCCCCTGAAATTAACAAAACTTCAATTACCCCCCTGAAATTGCACAACGTTAATCAATTTACCCCCTCCGTCAAATTTTTATGTTAGTCAACATGACGTTTTGCAAATACCCCCTGAAGTTTTGCACTTATGTGGAAAATGCCCCCTGGATTTGAAAATTTATAATTTTTTTTCTTATCCTTAAAAGTGACTGCATTATCACTGAATTGTGGAGCATATTCCATCAAAAAATTTCCTTATTTTTCATGCTTCATATGCAGCA
>Ga0228710_1011444_pt1 | contig 11444 bp, 3 predicted proteins | sample MedpolnodulmetaG_FD_177995 | JGI IMG/M metagenome (GOLD analysis project Ga0228710, IMG submission 177995) | Root nodule microbial communities from Medicago polymorpha collected in Santa Monica, California, United States - pink nodules | ecosystem: Host-associated > Plants > Roots > Nodule... | reverse complement strand
CCCCCTCTCTCTCTCTCCTTTCTCTCTAACTTTCTCGTAAAAATAATAAAATAAATAAGAGTCTGTATTAAGAATATTGTGAAAAAAGTGCGTTATAATCATTTCTCTAACTTTCTCGTAGATAAAATAAAATAAATAAAAGAGTATATATTGAGAATATTATGAAAAAAGTGTGTTATAATCACTTCTTTCCAATGAATCCTTAAAATTCATAAAATCTTTAGAAATCTTATAAAATCCATAAAATTATTTCAAATCCTTTAAAATCTTATGATGTAAATCCATTAAAATCACGAAAGTCATTAAAATCATGCAAAGTCTTTTAAAATCCTTAAGACTTTTTTAAACAAAAATTATCCTTTAAAATCCAGATTCAATACACCCCCCTAAATATCACTAAACTAAATAAATATCCTAACAATGATATTTATAAGTTAGAATTGTTATGATTAAAGTCATAAGGAATATTCAATGATATTTATTAAAATCATTGATACAGTTACTAATTAAGTTCTCCAAAAATACAATTTATTTAATTGACTTTTCTTTCTATAATTAACATCACGTTTGTCTGACTAAGCATATGTTTGTTTTTACGCGTTGCATTTTTCTTTAGACATAGTACGTGCAAAAATCTCAATTAGTAACTTTTGAGATTTCATGTTTGAAGTTCGTTATAATATAAAACGGTTTATTAAACGTTGATCCAAACATAAGCTATATGAGATTTTCAAATTGTACGACACAATAAATAATAATATGTGTAGTTTTATTTTTTTTTATCATTGTGCATAATTAGAACTTGGAGCGTTTTTAACGGGGTGAACTAAAGCGGTAAGCTAAGTTGCTTTCCTGTGGGACCAAATTGTCATATAAGATTTAACCAATCCGTAGTTGATATAAATAATGTTTATTTAATTGTGATTGTTTGTAAAGAACTTAAAAGGTGACCTTTGTGTTTTTAATTGTTTTGAAATAGGGATTGATAGTGTTCTCTACTTCATTCATCATGATTCAAATTCACGACCCTTTGAATATAAACGTAGTGTCTTGTCAACTAATTGTTTGGACTACAAATGAGATTTTAATAGTTCCAATTTCAAAATATTTTCGATAATTGCAACAATAACACAGATATTTAATATTATTTTGTATATCTTTAACAAACCTTTTCTTTTATGAAACCTTTAAGAAATTTGATATCATATAACTTAATTTTGATTAAAAACTTATGCAACTACTTTTAAATCTTCAAATAGATTTTTGTCATTAACATCACGAGAAATGTTATGCTTTAGGTGTGATTTGAGAAATTTACAACATGCTTTTCGTAAAGTCTATAGATTCTTTAAGAATTGTATAACAATCATAGGCTATCTTACCAAGAAACATGGCCATGAAGAATAACAAGCCCATAATTTTCACATTTCCTCTTCAATTTGGAGTGGAATTGAGGCAGAATACGAGTCAATCTCATAAAATTCTCACTGGTTGGTTTGAAATGATCTGCACATCAGCTTTTAGTGTGACAATTGGTGTGGTCCCCTGATCACAAAAGCTCTCCAAATCAATATCACTTGTAACTTCCATCCATCATCAATTGTTTCTAATTTTATAGTAATTCCTCCTCAGTTAGATCAACAATTCCAACCTCTGTGACAACTTGTGCAACAAGATACCTTACTTATAGAGAACAATTAAAAAGTCAGGATAGTCTAGAAGCACACTTTAAATGAAAATCTTTCATTTAAAGATGCTTACGAGTTCAACGCTCCTCATTCTAAACCCATTAACTGTGGTAAAGAAACTCATAACACCATTATGGCAGCTCATAAATTAGGTTTACTTACTTTCCATGTGTCGCGTTTTCATTTTTCCTTCAACAAATATACATAAAATAATATTGATATAATATTTTCTCATCATTTTTTTAAAATACTTGTAACATTTAAAAAAAATGTCAAAACATCATTCTTCTCAGCTTGTCTTTTACAGGTTATCATAATTATTTATTACACAAGTCTTATATCTTCAGAGGACACCATTATGTTGGATTATGCTACAGGCAGCGTTGCTCCATGAGCCTAGAGCTATCAATAGTAATGTTACCTTAATTGTCTTTCAGTTGTTTTTTTGTTAGCTATTGTTTTTTAATTATAACTTTGAATTAAATAGTTGAAAGGGTTTATACGGTGTTTGTGCCTAGACAAGGGTTGTACTTTTGACTTTCCATGAAGATGAATCATAACCCAAGCAATCATACTCATATTTAATTAAAATATGTAATCTGAAAATAAACAATTTACTACTGTTCTTGTTCAGGCGAAGACACAATAGTCAGTCTCATACCTTGACTTAGAGATAAGGTGAACCACTAGTTGAAAAATATTTTAATGTTCGGAACATATTTAAATTAGACTATGATACAATAGTCATAAACTGAATATAAACCTTTATCAATTGAATCTAACATATAAATAGATGTTCATCGTGGAACCCTAACCAAGAGAGGTTTAGTTTCTCATGGTAACTGAAATGAGTGCAAAGGAAAATAATATAACACAGAGAACAAGAGGAGGAAAATAATATAATATAGAGAACAAGAGGAGGAGAGAAACTTGTGTTGAAGCTTTGAATGTATGACCTTTGTCATGTACAGCCAATTTCAGTACGAATAAAAATATACACAAAGGTCTTTGTTCATAAGCATTTAATATTATATGTTAAGTCGTGATTTCAGAGCTTTTCCCCCTGATCCAGCTTGGAAATCAAACTGAGAAGTGATTTCTGCCCGCATTAAAGCGCAGGCGCATGGCCAAAAGTGTAGGGGTACATGAGGTAGCCCCCAGAGTTGTCCAAAGCGCAGGCATGGACGGGACATCATCCAAGTTGCGAATTATGCAATTTTACGTCTTTTTCAAGCGTTTTTCCGTCTTGAAATGTCTTAGAAGTTAAGATGAATTTTCCCAAGCTTGTATTGTCATAAAAAAACCAATTAAGTGTTATTGATTTCGTTATTCATGTTCCTTGATCCTTCATGTGATGTCTTGTTTTGTCGAATTTCATGATTTAGCAATAAAATACTCAAACACCTATGAAGTTGCATGATTAGGAAAGAAACTGAATTACAATGACTAAAAAAAAATATAAAATGTTCCTCAAACCATGTATAACTCCTCCAAATGACCTCTTATTTGTATTCTCATGAAGAAGAAAAAAACCAAAAACATAGCCTAGAACATCATATGATGCTCCGTCATCACTCAACCACACGCATTATCAATGTTCCTCCACCAAATAAATAAAATAGTTTAGTTTTTATTTTATTTTTTAACTAAGAAAAAGTGAGACATCTGAACATGTGAGATGCATACCGTGAAAATACACCTCTTTAACTTCAACGAGTCACATAATTGGTCTCCTCCTCAAACTCTAAATTGAAATCATCAATCTTTAATCTCACTAACAATGCTCCTTGTATTATCTTCATACATTTCAATGAGACATAAATTTCATTTCTCCCTCGAACCATGAATTGAGCGTCTTTCAACTTATTGAGGTAATTTAATTGAGTTTGGAACAAGAGAGTAACTATTGTACATATTATGTTGTTTTTCATCTATAAATATGTTCACTTCATCCAATTAGGGTTAACTCTTCATCTCCCTTGTTTTTCTCGAGTAAAATTTAAATCTTCCTTTCTTAATCTTGAAACTTAAATTTTTCAAAGTCTAGAAAACTATATTATGTTGCTTCAACCACTCATATAAAGAATCGTGAGACATTGTGGTTTGAGACATGGACTTATGGAGATGATTCTCAGGGATGACAAAGTTTTAATGGTCCTTGCATATTAGTAATGGATACCACGTATAATGGGGTCTTGTTTCAGTTTTTTTTTTTTTTTTTTTATCATTCCAAGTGTGATTTACCTGGTTGATGGACTGTTCTGTAGGTGAAAGTTCAAATCGTTTAAGGTGAGTTTTTTTTTCCAAGTTTCATTTAGGTTCAATAGTTTAAACATCCATACTTCTTTTATGTGATTCATGTTGTTAAAAGAATGAATATCACGGCTCTTAACTGTTGAGATTTTTCATTAATCATTTGTGGGAAACTTGTTTTTCATAAAATATTTTTGTTTCTTTTTGTTTATTGCTTTTTCCTACAAATTTGAGTAAACTCTCATTGATGTTGGATATCATGTTCGTATAATCTATAACAAGTTAAAAAAATAAACTTTATGTATGTGGTTTTACTCTAGGCTTTAGAGATGGTACATTGAAATGTGTTTTTTCGTAAAAATTAGAGATGTTTATCCATGATGCTTACCTAATATTGACGTATCACCTACATTGGTTATCAACCACCACAACCTAGAAAACTACATGCATACTTCTACTATCAATTTAAGAATATACATACAATCTAATTGAACTTCCTGCATCATCCTTACAAAATCTCTAACTCTGAGGATAAATTAGTCATTTTGAGATCACCATCCCTCCATAATTTGAATTTCAGAATTTTACAAATTCAAAATTTTGTCTCACCCACAACTTTCCCAATTCTTCTCCTTTTTTTTACAAGAATCTCTCTCTCTCTCTCTCTCTCTCTCTCTCTCTCTCTCTCTCTTCCCCTGTCTCTCCCTCTCTCTTTCCTCTTTCTTTTTTTCTCGCCTAAATCACCTCCATTCACAGTTCTTTTTCTTTTATCCTTCTCCCAACAAAATTTCTTCCATCTCTCTCACAAACAACAATCTCATTCTCTGCTTCTTCTATCTTTATACTTCATTCATGTCTTATTAAATTCGTCATTTTTCAAGAACACAAAACCCTAATTTATCTCTTTTGCAAATATTTTCTCTTTTTTACTACATCACATCAACACATAAATCGAATAACAAATCATAGTCTTTGACGATGAGTTGATCGTGCGACATGGATTTGAGGAGCTTCATCCATTTTGAACACTGTGTATGAATACAAAATCATAAATCCATTGTTGGTCTTGCATTTGTAGTCATGCATATAGTCATGGATGAGTAATTTCACCTTTGCAAGAATCGAGAATCAGCTGATACTCACGACTAAATTAACGATATGAGAAATGCCACCATCACACTCTCTAACACACTCCAATAACATAAAGCCACGTCATCCACTTTCTTAACTCCTTTACCCAGTGACCGGTTCTACAGGTGGAAGCAAAAGAACATTTTTTTTTTCTTTTTTTTTTAATGAATTCAACTGCTGGTTCGTCATCTCCATGGGGAAGCTGTAACCACAACCCATTTCTCTGGCCAACACGTTTCTTTGTCTTGAGCTTTCCTGTTGATGGGGGAGTTAAATTGATATTTATATATGGGTACCATCCCTCTCATAAAATATATATGGTTTATGGGTTATGATTACGTATGAGTTTAATTCATCTCATAAAATAGAAGTGTGAATGATCCATATCAAGACATAGGTTTAATTTCTTTTGCAAGCTTTCCTGCGAATGAATCGATTTCATATTCGGGCCAATTAGTTGCAAATTTATTTAATTTATTTTCTTTTGGTCTAAGGGCAAATATTAAATCGGCTAGTCGTGTTTAAGTTTTTTTGTTGTTTCATGTCTTGTGGTTGAGCACTTTGATTTGTTGTGCCAAGAGAGTTAAGTAGAAGAGTAAGCTGTGAATCTGCAGAGATGAATTTGTTGAAGGTGAGTGTGGAAAAGATGAGTGGTTTAAGTCCAGATAAATAAAAAGAATAAAAAAATAAAAAATAATGTCTCTCAAGTTATATCTGGTAACCGAGTTAAGGAATTAAGGAAAAAGGTGAGGTGGTTTGATGTCATTGGAGTGTGTTATAGGAGTGTGTTAGAGGACGTATCCATAACATTCCTCTTAATGATATTGTTCCCTTAAACTTTCATTGTAGGGTGTTTGTATCAATGTTCATTTTTATGTTCTAATTTTGCATGGCCAAAAAATATTAGAGGACCCTTCAAAATAATAATTAATATCAGATGTAAAATAGTATTATTTTTTGTTAGACTAAATTAAATATAGCCAAAAATTTTTTTGTAGGGAGTCAATTAGTTTGAAAAATGTCAACAAATATCTTTGGGAGAACCTTAAAATAAATTTTTGCATATTTTGTGTTTGAAAATTGAAGTATTTAATTTTTAAAAAAATAATTTTTTGATTTAAATTTTTTAACTAGAATCTAAAGTTTTGTCCAAAAATAAATAAATATTGGAAGCAATAGTTTTTTTAGTTTTTTTTTTTGTTGGACGGAGTTTAAATCATGAACCTTGCATATATCATCCATTGTCCTTATCAACTGAACTAAACTCACAAATACGAAATAATAGTAGTTAACAAGATGCAATTAGTTTTCATTCGTTATTATTAAAATGCTAGAAACACACATTTTTCAACCTACTCTATTTAATTTGGTAAGAGAGTGTATTAAAAATGTGTGTTAAAACATAGGAGAATGTTAACAAGTGCCGCAATAGCTACGGTGTTAAATATCCCAAACTAGTGAATTTTCATAGAGAAAGTTGTGTTCCTAATATTATATATCCAAGATAAAAATGTGTGTTCCTAACCTTCATGTCGTTGGATAAAAGTAAGTAGAGCAGAATATCTAGGACACGCGAGTTACCTCTTCTGTTGCTTGAGTTTACGTGAAACGTAGAACCGAAAATGGACTTAATCGAACTATGGGCGATTTTCGGTCCTGGCGTCGCCGGAGCAGTTTTCGGTGCCGGCTGGTGGATCTGGCTCGACGCCGTCGTATGTAGCTCCACCACCGTTCCTTTCCTTCACTACCTTCCTGGTCAGTTTCACGTCTCTCTTTTTCTCTATCTTTTAGTTTTAGACTTTTAGGGTTTCAATTCACTGATTGTGCTTTTGATTGTTGTTTTCGAAGGAATTTTTGCTTCTCTTGCTGGTTTGATGTTCAATTGCGTTCGAAAAGAAGATATTGATTATTCTCCTTATGATGAAGGAGAGTGGAGGTACTTACTTTATTGCTCATTTGATTTGTTAATTGTTGATTTCCTTGTTGATTATGGCGATGTTGTTTCTCTTGAAAATCGGTAAAGAATTCCTATATATACGAGTTAGGACAATCTCTCACAAGATATAAGTTATTTATAAGCCATTTCTCCAGAAAAAGATAAAATTAAGTTAAAATTGTTAACATACATGCCTTAAGTTGTTTTCATAAGCTGTATAGGAGAACTTACGAAAATAAGCTGTTAAGCTGAAAACTACTTACGACCAATGTCAGAAATTGTTTTCGTAAGTTCTCCCATACAGTCTCACAACAAAACTTATGCCAGTAGATAAACTAAAATAAGCCAATTCAAACATTCCCTAAGAACTGACTATTTTGAATTACTTTAAGCTCACAAAAGTGCAGGCAAGCTTTGTGGTCTTTTTCTCCTGCAGGAGAATTCTCATTCAAATATTATTTGATGTGCTTATATACTAGACCGTAAATTAGCTAAACAGTCACATACAAACTTTGCTGGCTTTAAATAGCTAGCTGATCAATGTTTACAAGTTTACGGGTTTTAAACAACCAGAGAATTTGCCAATAAATTCCATCGACATCTCTCCTCAAATTGATGCTAGTAAGTCTATAGACATCATTCTTCTAACTAGGAAAACATGACACTGACATGTCAAAGATTTGGTGAAGATGACATCAATCTGTAGTCTAAACAAATGTCAAGACATGATATAGAGTGATAATTCCTTGGTTACATGATTCCTTGATAGAGTGACAATTGACCTGCACTATTTACGGTAAACCTTGTTGCAATTTGTATGACGCTTCTGTTGTCGGTGTCAGTGAAGTTGGCTTTGCTTGAGAAACAGCGGGAAGACCACAGAACCAAATTATCACAGAGCATGCAGTAGACATTGCACAATGCTCCACTACCTCAGTGAATGATTTAAGTTTTGTGCTTTTGCATGATGTAAGCAGTGGAATTGAACAAAGCGTGGACTGGACGTGAGCCCTAGAAAGACCATGATTATAAGGAGAGGAGGTTAGTCATAGCATAATTCTCTTAGAAGCGGAGGATTTGGTATTCTCTTGTAAGAGCGTAGGCTTTCCTTTTGTTTATGTAACAGTCTTGCATCAATTCCTATTTTGAGTGCTCCATCAATTGGTCGGACCTGCCAAATATGGGTTCAATGTGATGCTTTCAAAATGTCTTTTCATGCCACTATTGATGATAAGCCTTACGCTTGCATTTCACTTTAAAATTTCATGCGCATCAAAGCAAAGATGGCGGATAGATTTGGATCATTGGAAACTAAATTTGCTTCGTTAGAAAACAGCCTTGGCCACGAGATGAATCAAATGTTGGAGAAACAAACTATGAAGGCTATAGTTGGCCTGGTTTATTTTGGTCAAACAATGTGGTTCTGAGGTAGAGTAGTAGTGAGAGAGGAGATTAATATGTCGAGTTTACAATTGGTGTATGGATGCACCACCAGTTTTGGTAGATTCGTGAGTTTGGCAACTCCACATATATCTATCAACTGGACTATCTCAATTCAAGAGGGAATAGAAGATTTACAAATTTACAATTGTATAGATTTGCTGACTTTAAATGTCCTGCGGTACCATGCGTTGAATTTGCTGGTTTTAAATAACCAGCAATTTTCCAATCTATTTTTTTGACCAATTATTGGTTTGGCCCTTATATCTTTACTTTCCAGGTTCATTACTTCAATGTCGCACCTTGCTTCAACTCAACTAGACAAAATAATCCCAGGATTTTTATTCCCCTTAGTTCAAAGCTTCTTAAGAATCACATGGCTATCTATTCTGTGTTGTCTTGAGAATATGTTTTAACCTTTTACTCTTGTCAACAGACTGAAGCTGTGGCTCTTCATTGCATATGTTGTGTCCTTCGTTTCTTTAGCTGGATCAGCGGGGCTACTGATCCAAGATTCACTTGACAAATCTTCTCCATCAGTGTGGACTGGAATTGCAGGCGTTTTGCAGTGTGTATTTGTCTTGATCAGGTAAGGACAGGTTTATTTCCTAACGAGAACTGATTTTCCCCTTCAGTTGTTATGGAAAAGTGCCTTGAATTTATCATTGAAGGAATCGTGTCGAAAAGTGAAAACTATTAAAAATGGAAAATTTTGAATCACCAATCATATTAGTAAATATTTAAAAATCTGTTTGAAAATGATTTTCAAACAGCCAGCATTTCAAATTCCACTGGAAATATGCCTAATTTTTATTTCAAATAATGTTACTTTTGGATAACTTGAAATCATTATGGTATTGATTTCCCAAAGTCATTACTGTATTTTAATAATTCCATCACTTAAGTCAAAAACTTGAAAAATATTGATACTTCCTTTTATGTCAATCTTGAAATTGGTTAACAACTTAACATTATGCTGCCTACTTGTTTGATGATTATTTTTATGCCAAACCAATTTTTCGTTGCATGCAGTGGACTGATTTATTGGACTTCACATCCCGAATAAGATGGACCAGGCTATGATTTGGAGCTTCAAATTATACCAGACTATGCTTGCCCATTTGCCATTTTCTTTATTTAATGTGGTGATAAATAGCTGGCTTGGTGTAAATCAGTAAATGTAAATTGTCCTAACAGTCTCGAGCCACAGGTTCATATTGCATGTTTGACATGATTGATCAAGATCTACTATCCAATGTAATTTCAGTCGCATGGTGGTTTTTACAGAGATGTCTTCTTCATTTTCTTAATATTTGAACTCAGCAAACCAGAACGGAAACGTTGTACTCAATTGAAGTTGGCAATATCTAAGTAAAGACATGTATTTTAATTGAAAAATTTAAATAATAATTTGAGGTCTCTAGTAAAGTAAACTATGTAACATTTCATCAACTCCATTGACTTCTTATTTGAATAGTTTTATAATTCTAATTAAAGAAAGATGCGTGCACCTATTAATATGATAGAAAACATGACATTACATAGATGTGCGAAAAAAGTTACATTACACAGGCAATATTTTCTATCATAAAGCACCATTCATGCCAAACTTTCGAACAAATATTTCCAATAATAGCTGCGTTTACATTGTAAAAATGTCATACATTTGCAGAATATTCTAGAATTTATTAATAATTGTACATTTACTGTGTAGAAAGTATGGTACATTCATACAAGTAATTTAATTGTAACCAAAAAAATACAAGTAATTTTATTCACTCTCAATATCCTTCAAAGATACAACTACAAGTAATTTAATTCCCTACCAATATACTTCAAAGTGAACGTCAATGGTCCCTTTCATTTTCGGGGGAGTACTGTTGTGGTGGCCTCATCAGAGATGACCATGGTAATCTAGTCCAGGGTTTCTACTTAAAATCATATCTACTTATTCTCAACTATAAGTCCTTTCTTATAAGCCCCTCATTTTCTTCCGTAAGATTGGAATCCTTCAATCTAATTGATCAGGAATCCAATAAGTGTACATATTTGGAGGCTTCCTTTGAGTTTATCCTCTTCTACATGGTTTGCTTAATGATGATGTCTAAGAAGTTTGGTTTCTGACTAGTTCTTATTAAATTTTTTGGTGATAAAACACCGTAATTAAGGTTTTTGGCAACCTTACGGTTCCAGAGATAATATTACCACAAACTTGGACTGATACTTGTTTGGTTATCTCGACTTAAAGTTATTAGCCTCTTCCAAAAGTTGTGTTATGTCGGAATCAAACCATGGTCGTCTCACACAAATTCAGCACTGCTTAACCAACTAAGCCATGCCCATGGATAATTTAATTTCTGTTAAGTCCTAACAATTTCCTTCTCATAAAAAATCTAATATTTGGAGGGTAAGAAGATAAAACTATCAGAGATTTTGATCTTGAATATGGTGTTGGGCAGTCCGGGGAGCCCTGGAGCGGCAATGGGTCAAACGTCCAGGACCATAAGAGACTTGAACACCACACTCTTACCCAAAACCTTAAGGCAATGGGTTTATGGGTTCCCACTCTTATATATCCTTTGTTTCCTCCATTCCTAGTCGATGTAGAACATAATCACTCACACTTGATTACCCAACAATCTCCCCCTCAAGTGTGAATCACCTACATCACTAGCCTGATCCACACTAGGATCCCGCTCCCGCTCCCCATTGAGCCTAACTACGGCTCTGATACCACTGTTAGGAAATAACAAGGGCTGAAGAAGAAAATAAACACAAGAATATAACACAGAAACTCCAAAACCGGAGAAAAACAACGACCGTTGTCTAAACCAACAACCAGAGAATAATCACTATGTGAAATTTTTTCCAACACATAGACTTCTCTCACTCTCACCCCAATGCCCCAGTACACCCACACTCTCACAAAGCAAATATTTAAACTAAGTCAGATATAAGCTTAAAGTGCTACTGACTGGTGCATCTAAAAACAAAGA
>Ga0228710_1011443_pt1 | contig 11444 bp, 9 predicted proteins | sample MedpolnodulmetaG_FD_177995 | JGI IMG/M metagenome (GOLD analysis project Ga0228710, IMG submission 177995) | Root nodule microbial communities from Medicago polymorpha collected in Santa Monica, California, United States - pink nodules | ecosystem: Host-associated > Plants > Roots > Nodule... | reverse complement strand
TTGAAAAAGCCCTATTATTCTGTGTTTAGAGAGTACACTGTCTCTCACCCTATCCCCCACTCCATCTTAGACAAACATCTTCTGACCTAATGCTACGTAGACTAATATATAGTAACCATTTCCCTTTTGTTGTTTTATTTGCTTTTTCCACTGTTTGAAAACATGTATACACCACAGCATGCATATTCTCTTCGAGTATACCCATTATTGCTGCAAACTAAAAACACAGAGAGTATATAGAGACACGAGACAAACAACATTAAGAAATAGAACACGCTCTTCCGACAATAACAGACAAACCAAGTACCCTATGGTCCACAATATTCTTCCACACACTCTTTCAAAGTTTCTCTCTCTCACACCCCCTTCATCCCCTTATAAAACCCCCTTTCCCTTCCCTCATTTTTCATCACCAAAATCACACAAACAACAAAGCCAAAAAAACTTTTTTCACCTCCCCTTTTGCTTACATTATTAAATTTCCCTTAAGTTTTTTAACTTCGCATACCCTTTTGGCTTTTGCTTAATCTGTTCAAATCCACTACTACAATGTTCAATCAAGAGAAACTGATGCATTACCAAATGGAACCATCATGGAGCTACTACATGAGAGTAAGAACAATGGAAGAAGATCAAATGGAGAGAATAATGAGGTTAGCTACACAAAGTGCTGTTGTGATATTCAGCATAAGTAGTTGCTGTATGTGCCATGCAATGAAGAGTTTGTTCTGTGGAATGGGAGTGAATGCAATGGTTCATGAAGTTGATGAAGATCCTAAAGGAAAAGAAATGAAGAGAGCATTGATGAGGTTACTTGGAAATTCAACATCACTTCCAGTTGTTTTCATTGGTGGTAAATTAGTTGGTTCTATGGATAGAGTTTTGGCTTTTCATATTAATGGTTCTCTTGTTCCTCTTCTCAAAGATGCTGGTGCTTTATGGCTTTAATTAATTACTGATTAGTGATCATAAGCACTGACTTATAGGATTGGTTTAGCGATCATAAGCAGACTTGTAGTAAATGTAGCAAATTACAGTTACACAGACTGATAACTGTTGTCATATTTGAGCATCCAGCTAGATTCAGTAGAAAAAATTTGTCTGATTATTGTGGCTTGCAACTCTTGTCTGAATGAATTTTAAGTAGCAGAAAGTAGCTATTAATTGAAATTAGTTTGGCATAAAATTAGTTTATTTGAGATATGAGAATCATCGACCATTTGTGGCTACTTGTTTATGGCATACACTCATTACAATTATCATTACTATCTACCATTATACCTGCAGATCAATGTGCACCAGCAGTATTATATAGGCTTTGTGTGGTAAGACATAAAATTGAGTTTATGACTTACAACTTATAAGCTCATATGGTTAAAAAAAGACATGTTTGGTAACTGTTATTTTTACGTGAGCTTATAGCTTGTTTTCAAGAGCATATAGCGGTTTTTGATAAGCTAATCCAAGTAGCTTATAACTTATTATCTGTTATCTCCATTTTACCCCGGAGACTCGAAAAAAAGGTGAGAAACCGACTCATCTGTACCACAACAACCAACACAATGAATGCAAGCCCTGGCTTTACCATTTGCGATGAGCTGTTTTCCTGGGGATTGAGCCCCACGTAGAACTCCTGGCAAAATGCATTTACCCAGGGCTTATGTGCAATTTGGCAGGGAATCCGCCCATGGGAAAATACCAGACTTCTTGTAGTGTATAATCTGATTACTTACGCTCTTCATCTGTTCAAACTTCAAAGATTTGACCGGAAGCCATGATAGGATTTCGGTGATGAGCTCATGGACGACGACAGACTGGATTGACAGTGCCGACGCCGTGACATTGCGCTGATAGGAACAAAACCTAACGTGTTGTTGGAATCATTTATTAATGTTATTGAATTTCAAATCAGATACTTTACAAAAAATATTATCCTATTTGAGCAGTTGAATATTAATTTTGTGCAATGCACGGAAAGAAAATTGTGAAAAAGAATCCATATTTGGTTATAAAACAACAATTTTTAACAATAAATTACACTTATCAAATTATCATGCATTAATGTTGCATATATATCATTATAAAGATAAGGTTAACATCAACAGACATAAGAAAAATAATTCATAAAGAGCAATGAAGTCTTAGCTCGGGTGAAAATAGACTCTATAAAATGAGTACAATAACAAAAATAGGTGTAGTTCCAATAAGCTCCAATATTTTTCTCCATAGCATTCCGTCATTCATGCTTGATGTGTTTGAAGTTCAGGTTGTAGATCTACAATTCAAAATGAACCAATTTAAACAATAGAGCGAAATTGAGAAACGAAAAAAAAATAGGACAGAAACACAAACTAAATTATGTGAAGTGTTTCATCATTCTCAAGTCTATAGCATCTTATAGCATGCCAACGAGTTACAAACCGTATCATCTTTGTGCCTGGAACTATCAGATATGTACTGCAGAGGTAATTTAACAGAAAAAATGGTTTCTAATTTAACTAGCAATTTCATAATAGAGTTTCCCCCATTCTCAAGTTTCCAAAGCTCTTTTCCTAAATGTTAAACCAACATTTTCAGATGCACTAGTAACATGACCCTAAAATTTACAGAATGTTGTTGTGTTGTGCATCGCTATTGTCGCTACTAAAGCAAAACTTTTTGAGATAAAGTGTCAATGCATCCTAAACAAACAGGTTCTAACTCAGAAGATCATACCAGATGCACAAATTATTTCATCAACAATTTACATCAAGAAGATAGCAATTTAAGAAACACAAGAAATTAAATTGCAGAATTTCTGAAAAACGCGGGAAAAAAATCAAAGAAATCTATTGTTCTTTCAATATCTAGACAAACTCCAGGACTGCCACAACTAAGATACATTGTACCAATATTAATAAATAAGATAATAATAAACATTTAAATTCTATGTTTCTTTCAATAATTTCATCTAGATAGAGAAATAAATCCATAAGAAATATAAGGAATATAATTGCAACATGCAAACCTACGAAAAAAACCATGTGTATATTACAAAGGTATACCAAAAACGGAATAGTATAGTATAATTGAATAAAAAAACATAAATGTTCAATTGTGATATGAGATTCTACGTATATTCCAACCGCTGACAGTTTGGTTTGATATAATTCCATGGAAATCAATAGCAGTTTAAAAAACTCAAAACGAACTCAAGTGCTGAATTCAAAAAGGCCAAACAAGAGGAAGATAGGATATATATGTAACGAAAATAGCATAGAAAACATTAAGAAACAAGTTGTAAGGTGGCTTTTAGGGTGAGGGTTCAATTAAGTTTCTCACTGGTGGAACCTAAAAATAATACCGTTAGAAATAATCGATGGTCCCAACTTGTTAGAGATAAAAGTGAGAAAATCTACACATTCTTACACAATCTTACTCAACCTCTCAAGAATGAATGCTTAATTCACAAGAGTGAACAGCAGGCAGGTGATACTTGAATTGCAAAAAGAACAAGAAGATATTCACTATCTGTTGAATTGCAAAATCATTATATGGCAAAAATCAAATATATATAGATATCTGAGTTCTAAACAGGTATTCGGATCCGTTGGTTGACTCACCATATCTATGGCAAAGTTTTAAAGTAAAGGAAATAATCACACAATTGAAACCAAGTCAAAACCAAGTACATAAATTGAAATACATATTATGTTGGAGAAGAACTTACTTTCAACCGGTTGAAACCAGACTTTCGACATAATCCTTGATAGAGAACCAACATATCTTTTTGTTAACTCTAGATTTCAGTACTCTTTTAGTTCTCAAGTTATAGAGAATTGCTTGGTTATCTAGGCAGCTTCCGAATACCATTGTATCACCATCTTCGGAAAGATGCAATGGCTTTAATTTCAACCACGAGTAAACAACTCTTGAATTTAAATTCATTCCAAGATTGTGATAGCTAAATGTAAAGAATTGAGTCCAAGACCGGTCATCTCCAAATTCTGTCATCTTCCATATAACAAAATCTATTCCGTTGAAATCTTGAGAAAAGCAGAAGGAGTTCATCAACACACAAACACTTGATAAATGTGTCGACTTCTCAGCATCAGGAGGGAGCATCAACTTTGTGTATGTCTCAGTCCCTAGATTTAGTGAAATAATCACAAATTCATAAATAATAGTAGTATTGGGTGCCAACCAGTCAACAGTGTATGTCTCAGTCCCTGGAATCCGACTGCGTGCCAACCAGTTAACAGTGCAATTAAATTGTACACCATCATACATTCTCCAATAAGAATAGAGAAGCTGAAGAGGCACAAGAGATAAGGTTTGTATAGTTCTCCAAACATTATCACCCAAAGTAAAAATGCTCACCTCAACCATGGGGTTGCTGACATTTCTATTATAATGCAAGGCCACAACCTTATAAGTGTCGGTTGAATTATCATAACAAAACACGAACCTCCAAGAATTCGATCCATAATTGAAATCATCGAAACTACCTAACCTATCAGATATTTTCCTGGTGGCGGGGTTCCAGAAACGGAGCCAGATAGAGTAAGAATTGAAGGCACCATAAGAATAACCCAACAAACAGACCAATCCATTGCAGGAACCAACTACTTGACGACAATCCTTATCATGCAATAGATAATAAGGATCCTTAGGAAAGGTGATATGACGGTTATCTAATAAACTACCAGCAGGAAAAGGTACGAAACGGTGCTCACCATCATCAAATGAGGGTGTCTGGTAAGAGACTAGCGAGAAGTGCGGGTTTCGTGCAGATCTATTGAGGTGCATTTTGATGAATTTAGGATCAGAGATAATAGTGTTCCAAGACTTACACACACACTTGATCTGCATCAAAGATCTTACTGGAAGCCATGATAAGATTTCGGCGATAACCTCATCGAGGAGGGTAACTGATGGCGGCAGATTGGATTGAGAGCGGAGACGCCGCGTATTTGGTGGCTGTATATTCATCAGAGCAAGCTGTGTCGGTGCAGTTGAAAGTTGACGTGAGTTTGAGTAAATGAAGTGAGTATAGGTTATTGGTATACTAGTCATTCTCTATTATTTTTGTTTTTTTAGTTTAACTGCCATACTAGCAAAAATTACTAAGCACTGCACCAGTAAAAAAAAAAATACTATACAGTATCAAAATAAAGTTATTTTACACATTTTTTAAAAAAATTATTTTACACATTTTTTTTACAGATATATTCAATAATATGTTTTTTGAATAAATATTTTAAATAATATGTTGTCAATCAATTAATTAATATGAGAATTTCTCAAAAAAAAAAACTTAATGAATATGACAACTCGTATATTTTTATATTCATTAGTAAACATGACAACACATAATTGGATTCGGATGAATGGATTCTCCCCAACTATAATTCTAATACTATTGTGTTGATTTCTAAGCATGACAATGATGATTCTATTGATCATTGCAGACCTATTGCATTGGCAAATTCCAAGCACAAAATCATAACAAAGATCCATGCAAATAGATAAGCATCAATCCTTCCCTGAATCATTTCTCCTGAACAAGGAGCCTTTGTACATGGTAGGAACATCAAAGACTGTATTTGTCTGACATCTGAAGTAGTTAATCTGCTTCACAACGAATGCTTTGGAGGAAATGTTGCAATGAAATTTGATATATCAAAGGCATTCGACACTCTAGATTGGAATTTCATGCTAAAAGTTCTATCTGCCTTTGGTTTTGATAGAAAATTTTGTCATGTAATAAAAGTGATTACGAAGTCTGCTGAGCTTTCAATATCTATCAATGGTGTTCAAAAAGGCTATTTCAATTGTAAAAGTGGAGTGAGGCAGGGAGACCCCCCTATTTCCCTTTCTCTTTTGTCTGATTGACGATGTATATAGTAGAAGCATAAAAAACTGGTGGAGGGCAACAAAATCAAGCTTATCAAAGGCACAAGGAATATGCAACTACCCTCCTGTACTCTTTATGTTGATGATATGATGCTTTTTTGCATGGGAAAATCATAATCAATTCAATATATATTTGATGCTCTCAACAGATACTCTAATGCATCTGGCCTGAGAATCAACCCTGCCAAATCAATTATTTATACTCGAGCAATGACATCACAAAGACAAAACAATATTGCAAGTTTGTTAGGATTCTCCAATGACCCCCTCCCTTTCTCTTGGGAGTCTATGTTCAAAGGTAAACCAAAGGCTATTCACTTCCAACCCATTTTAGATAAGATCAGAGTCAAGCTAGCTACATGGAAGGCTTCATTACCCTTTATTGCAGGAAGAGTGCAAATGGTGAAATCAGTTATTCATAATAGGTTAAACTACAGTTTGACCCCCTAAGTTTTCCAATGTTGCGATTTTGGTCCCCTAATAAAAAAAATAAAAATTTTGCCCCTCTAAGATTTAGCCCATTTGCAATAGTAACCTTTTGACCAATTTTGACCGAGTCAACACTTGTGTAACAGTTTACTTGACTCTGTGGCATGCCACATGTGTAATAGTTAAATAAAAAAGAAAAGAAAAAGGGAAGGGGCACGTGACTAAACCCTTCTTTTTCTCTACCAACACCAACCAGCACACACCAACCTCCATCAAATCCAGCAACAAGTTGAACACCCAAAAACAAAACATTCACTTCATCTTCAAGCCACAAAATATCAACAAATAAACTTGAACCAACTTGTTTTTGTTTTGTTTTGTTGTGTTGTGCTAGGTATAATTAGGGCCTAGACAATTAATTCATATCGTTAGTGTTTGCTTAAACAAACAAAAGATTAGTTCTTGAGAAGGAAATCCAATTTCGCTTTTTCCTTTTCCAACGTTCTTAAGAAGTTGATGAATATTAAGCAAAATACCACCATTGTTCAGTTCCTATCACTAGCAGCGTTCCCAGCCAATTCCAAAACCTAAACCACAATCAGATAACAATCAAATCAAATTGATTTGGATATGGAAAGTTTACACGGTTCCGGAGCACCAGTACCATCACGTTCATTGAAGATCTGGAAATTGATTTGACGACCTTTGGTTTACCTCTTTTGCCCTTGGTTTAACAATTTTGGATTGAAGATTTTGGATCAGGATTGCAATAGAAGAAAAAAAAAGACTGATTTGGATATGGATTGAAGTTTGTGTTTGAATAAAAATTACCCATACTCATAAAATTGATTTTTGGAGTTTGGTAGGGTTTGAATGAAAACTCGGAAATTGTTTTAGGATTTAATTTGGTTTCTAAATTGATTTGAAGTTTTTGGTTTGATTTTGGGGAAAAAATTCTTCTGGGTTTGTTGAATTGATAGGTTAAGAAGATGATGGAGAAGGATTGGTGGATGAAGTTGCTGGAAAAAAAGTTTTCACACGTGCTCCTTCCCTTTTTCTTTTATTTTTTAATTCATCAATACGCACGTGGTAAATAAGAATTCGATAAAAATTAGTTTAAAGGTAAATAAAGTTTGGATAAAAATTATTTCAATCATTTAGTTTTATAACTCTCCTATTTGAAGCTTGGTACATCATATAAGAATTCGATATCATATCAAACTATTGCATTTAGAAAAATAAATTGTTACCAAAAGTTGTTGGCTCAATCCATCATAGTGTACAAGTCTTATTATAATCTTATATCTTAATTAACTCTTGGATATTTTTTTTTTTGAGGGGTAACTCTTGGATATTTGTTCAGCCATACTCAAAAACGATACTAACAATTAGCGCATTGCACTTGTAAGACATTTATGTGTCTCTGGGGCATTGGTTAAGCACCAAATAAAGTAAGTTTTTATTAAAAAGTAATGTAATTATTACTTAATAAAAAGTGACAGTTTGTATCTTCACCAAGACAGAAAAATAATAATAATAAAAATAAAACGCATCACAACTTTTCGTTAAAGGCTTATAATATTTTGCCCCCTCAATACATATAACATGCATTACATCTACATTAAAAAAAACCCAATAACATTACATTCGTAGAACCAAAAAGAGATATTAAATTTAGATATAGACATTTAATTTAAAATATACTTTTTTTTAGGGGAATTTAAAATATATATGAAATTACAGGAAAAAATATATGCATATTATAAAAATACTAATATTTTTTACCAAAAAACAGATACTAATATCTAATACTGATTCAAGTCTAGTTAGTGCCAAGATCACATATATTCTCATCTTGTTTACACCTTTTGGTAAACCAAAACTACAATACAAAGTAGTAGAACAAGTTATTTTCTCTCCTCTCAAATTTATTTCATATTTGTATCTGGATAAAAGAAGAAGAAAAAAGATGTTAAATGGCAAAGAAAAAATTGCAATTCTTGCACTTTCACTTTTCTTTAGTGTAGTTATGATTTGTTTTTGTTTCATTTTAGTAGTCCATTTCGTAAAGCAAATTTCAGAAAAGACGAGTAAATCAACTCAAAAAAATCAAGAAGTGTTGTGGGCAGGATTTGGCATTTCTCTATTTGTAATATTTGCTTTTGCTTTTGTTGTATTTGCTGTGTTTTCTGGTTGTGGTATTATTTATATAATCCAAAGTAGCAGCAAGATTGCACCTGCACCTTTGGATGGAGATTAGGAGACACCACACTCATATGGTTTAAGATTCAAATATTAATTACCAAAGTATAATACAAGAGTCAGAAAAAAATGTACAAGGTGAGCAACCATCCAAGTTTTTACAATGTTATTGTTTTATTGCAACGATCCAAGTTTGTAAAATGATCTTTTATTTCGCTTTTACTTTTTTGTTTTGTACTAAGTTATTGGATTAATCTAACAATTGAGACTATAATAATCTTTTTCTTAAACAAATTTGAGACTATAATTAAATGTCCATGTTTAAATGTTTAAATTATCACTTGTTTTTATAACAAATGATAGTATATTAATGTATCCTCAACTGCCGATCTCTCGGCTGCCTGCACTATATTCTTTTTTTTTTCTCTCGAAAATCAAAATTTATTATATAATGAAAGAAGCACAAAAAGTACCTAATGTTGAAGTGTTTCTTTTGAAACTTATTTTGAGAGTTTCCTTATAACTCTATGTATTTTGAGAGTGTTGAACAATGGTTGTAAACTTATTGAGAGTTTCCTTATGACTTTTATGTTTTATGGTGATTATTGGAAAAAACTTAAGTCTCACATCGGATAGATGAGACTCTTGATGAGAGTTTATAAAGAGGAGACAAATTTATCAAGTGTTTATTATTGTAAGGATGGGTTAGGCTCCAAATTTCAACAGTGATGAATGTATATGATGGGTATAAAGACAATTTATCAAGTGTTTATTATTGTATATTTATAATTTCCAACAAGTTTCATATGGTTTAATATAGTAAATGCATTTGCAATATTAATATAATTAATTAATGATATCTAAGTAGAAAATTGAACATTAAATCAATGATGCAAATTTATGTATGAATTTCCTCACTAATTAGTGATGGGAAAGAAATTTGTCATTAAACCATAGATTGTAGTTTGTGAGGGGAAACCAATCCGTCATTAATTAGTGACAGAAATATTGATAAAAAAGGTTGGAATGATCCCTCAGTATTAGAGAGGGAACAAAAATCCCTCACTAATTACTAACGAATTTGTCCATGTTTTAGCACATTTCTGGTTCATATTTAGTGATGGATTTATATGATTAGTGACGGATTCTATCTATGTCAAGTAGGGACGGAAACAAATATCCCTCACAAATATTTAGCAAGGCCAAAATTTGGAACGGATTACTGGTCGTTACTAAATTCGTTTGTGATGGAATTATAGTAGTTTAATGCCGGATTTGTAACCTCACTAGAACTGATTTTTCTAGTAGTGAAAGTACAAGGAATACTTGCCCTGTAAAAATAAAACACTCTTCAAAAACTAAGACACAAAAAGTGGGTTTGAAACCATTCGTAGTATAAACAAAGGACCCCCTAATTTGCAAATGTTCTGAATTCTGAGCTTTCCAAATTTTCCCAAATTAACCCTTAGATTAATCAAGGACTATGATTTAAGATAAAACTAAAACATTAAATGAAATGTCAACTAAAATTTTTTGGTACATCATCTTCTTTCTGAATTTGCAGACATTTTCCTTTTTTGTTGTCACGTAAATTGAATGTTTGGTAGCTTATGTTTATTTTATAGTTTTTAACTTGTTTTCTTATGTTTTAAAAATTTTTGGTTGGTTCAAAAAATTATTTACGTTGGAATAAATTAATCTTTTTCACTATATAATATTGAGTTTAATAAAACAATAAAGTTTAAAAAAGATTTTTGTACTAAAAATTGATTTTGTAAATAAGTTTAATTCCAACACTCATATTTTAAATGACCACTGGTTAACAAAATGAAGCCTCAAATCTAAAAATAAAAAATTGGAGCATCAAAATAGATAAGATAAGATGTCTAAGGTAAGGGTAGTTATCTGCCATAGAAGTTGCTATTCCTAGATTAGTTGTATAATGAATGTGTGATGATGATGATGCATGTATATGTATATGTCAAATTATATAATTTTTTCTTAGGGTTAAATATGTTTTTAGTCCTTACGAAATCATAAGTTTTTAATTTTAGTCCCTATAAAATTTTAATAGTAATTTTATTCCTCCATAATTTAGTAGTTTGTAAGAATAATCCCTACTTTTAAAACTTTTTATAAAGAATCGACACTTTTAATCCTCTAAAATAGTCCCTATAAAATGCAAATGGGTACTGAAAGTTAATAAATATTTTGTAGGGACTAAACTTGAAAGTTTGTAATTTTGTAGGGACTAAAATCATATTTAACTCTTTTTCTTATCATACAATTTTCTCTTAAAATTGTTTTGATGAAGACTATGTGTAATGTCGTGTGAAAATTATGTGCGTTGTGTTTTAAAATAATCTGTTTTAATTGAAAATAGTTTTGAGATTTTGGTGTGCATAATGCATATAATGAATTTTTTTTTATGATGGCTAATAGGTGCATATACATGACATGTGTATTTCGTGAATCTTTAGCCAGTCGGAGGCGCTTTTTACCCTAGACGTAAGGGGTCCGATGTTTTATATCCAGTTAGAGGTGTTAGATGTCTTCGACGTAAGAGCTCCCTTTTATTAGTCATTCAGAGGCGTTAAATACCCTCGACGTCAGGGCTCCGTTTTATTAGGCAGTCGGAGGCGTTTAAACATTCTCGGCCTAAGGCCTCTATTATTTTTCCCATTGGTATCAGGGCCGACCTTAGGCATAGGCCGAGAGTGAGATGGCCTAGGGCCTAGGTCCATAGGGGGCACTAAAAAGTTATTTGGGGGGGTGTATATAGGAAAGTTATGGTCATAGGTGGGATGTATATAGAGTATCGTCTTAAAGGGCGCAAATTGAAACGTTATCTTGGCCCAACTCTTAAAATTGAAAAAAAAAGCCACGTTTTGTGCATTGGTAAAGCCCAACTCAAAAAA
>Ga0228710_1011442_pt1 | contig 11445 bp, 6 predicted proteins | sample MedpolnodulmetaG_FD_177995 | JGI IMG/M metagenome (GOLD analysis project Ga0228710, IMG submission 177995) | Root nodule microbial communities from Medicago polymorpha collected in Santa Monica, California, United States - pink nodules | ecosystem: Host-associated > Plants > Roots > Nodule... | reverse complement strand
GTAAATATATAAATAATTTTTTTTTTTTGTATAAATATATATATATATATATATATATATATATATATATATATATATATATATAATCATTTTTTGATCTAATATTTAAGTTAATTACCTTTTATACATACATATACAATGATTTATTGAAAAACAGTGATAAAAAACCACAATGACATGCAAATCTGTTTCAATTCTGTGTACCGGTGGAATCCGGATTATACAATCCGGACGTCTTCGGATTTTATAATCCGAAATGCTCCGAGGGTAATTTTGAAAAAAAATAGGGCGCACGAGGAAAGACATAGGGTGGGAAAAGTAATGCTCTAAAGTTAAAAGTGTTATCACTTATTTTTGAAAATTTTAATTAATTGAACAATATTGGGATACGACTAAAAACTTTATTTTAAGTTTGGTGTGTCCTCTTTAAAGATTGTCCTATTAGTGTGTTTAAAACCATATTTGAGTTTTAATTAAAAAAAAAAACCATATTTGTGTTAAGACTTTTAATATTTGGCCTACTTCTAAAAATGCTAATAAATAATCTTAAGTTTTTTAAGACTTAAATTTATTTTATTATAATTTTTGAATTATTTACTGTTATTATATTATATTTTAACTACATATTTATAGGCTAACCTAACATGCATAACACACATTTTAGAGAGTCTTGGTCTGACCTTATAGGCTAACATAACAATAACATGCCTAACAAACATTTTAGAGAGTCTTGTTCTAACCTATTTAAACAAATAGAATTTTTTTTGAGCGAAACCAAATATAATTTTGAAATAGTCTGAGCCTAGACTAGACTGTTTATTTTTAAATAAGTTACGCCAAGTGAGACTTTAAGGAAGTCATGTCATAGGCCTCTGTTGGAGAGTTTGAGCTATGTACACTCTTTTTTGACATGTCTCGAATAAAATTATCACAAGAGGAGAAAACCTATGAAAAACGCAACAAAGTTGATCTTTTTTTTTTTGCTAAGCAAGGAGTAAGGACAGACATCAGGAGGAAACACTGACATCCAACCAGGTTGGCACCCCGGGAAACCTCCGTCCTATGCCACCAAACTCTAAAATTTTATTAAAAAAATGGAAAAATATATGCAAGAAGAGGGGGGGACTAGGCCAAAACCCTTAGAAGAAAAACAAACAGAAAACAAATAAAGCGGAAACAGACTACAACAAACTAAGGAAACCTGTAGTTAGGCAAGCCAACTCTGTCACGAGAGAAATCCAAATGCAACTCTGCCGGAAGCGAGTCTAACCAAACTAAACCCTGAACAGAATGACCCAAATTCGCTAAGCTAACAACATTATATCATCTCAGACATTCCAATAAAGCAAATTCATTGGGCAGATGGTGAAGGGCCACCCCTTGTACGGGTGTTATACGACAATATTCCTAACACTTGTTTTTTCTTTGCTTGCTGCTGCTTCTTGGAAAGAACTTGAGTGAATTTTTTCCTCCGCTGTCCGTTGGTCATATTTACGAATTCTAGCCCATAAATCCAAGTCACACCGGACATTTTTGGAAATCTGAACTTCACGGTGCTGAGCAGGAGTAACCCGAACTAGCTGTATAGTCTTATCATTCATAATCTCAACATCTGGCTGCTTCCCATCAAGGAGTTGTGTCTTAAGATTTTGCTTCTGCTTTCTCATCAGAACAGGAGTAAATGATGCTTCTTCTGTTGCCTTTCTATCATTCTCTTTTATGTGTTCCCAAAGTTCCATATCATGCTGAACTCTAGCGTTACTATGTTTCTCCGGAGAAGTAATAGCAATAGCGTGACCTGATGTAGTGATGTCTTGAGATTCCTCCGTCGAAGCATTCACAGTTGGATCAGTTACAGGCAAAGGAGGCCGCATTTCTTGACAAGGCATATGGACCGCTGCCAAATCAAGGGGAATGGTATCGTTGGAACCCTTGGACACCGAGGCTGAGCTCCCTTCTCTATCTTGAGACACATTATTATCCACATCATCATCAACGTGCTCAACGGTAAAAATGGGAGGAACAGAAACTGTCAGAACCGAATGAACATCATCATTCCTAGTTACCGGGAGAATTGATGCCTCTAAAGATTTTTGCACGTCATCGTGCTCTACGATTGCTGCCAATTCCAAAACAGGTATATCGGGCTGAGGTAAAGTACCTTGGGGAATTGCATCTGAAACATCTTGCAAAATATAGCGGAAAGAATCCGCTGCAACATCTCTTTGGGGGACAGACTGTGTCGAATTCTCATAAGTGGTGGCAGCTGTTGGTAGGGGGACAGCAAATTGTTTCGCATTTTCATCATTATTGCCCGCTGCTGGTGGGGGGACAACAGCTTGTCGTCTACACAATCACAAACAAACACGAAGAAAAAAAAACAATTGGCAAATAATTTTGCGCGAGCTAGAAGTAAACTACCAACAGATAAACTAAAGTTTATTTCTTATTTTTCCTTTTTATCATAAAATCTATCTTTTCAATATAAAGTTTAATTTGGTAAAGACAAACCAATATTAAGTGGATTTTTCATTATTTTGAATATAGGTTTTTCGGCCTTGCTTAGATGATTTCATTGTGACTTATATATTTGAGTTAAAATATCTTCACCGAATGTGACTTATTCTTAACACCACTCTAAACTTTACCTCACCAGAAGATATTTGGAACTGTGTGTTAGAGGCTGGACATATCAATGCAAAGTGGTGATCAAAGATGCTCTTATCAATATAATCAAAGTTATTTGGTTTGTTAGAAATCAAGCAAGGTTTGAAAATAGAAGAGTCACTTGAATAAAGTCAGCCACTTCTCTCATCATCTTTGCAGTGTCTTTGTCAGGTAACAAAACCAAGAACTCATCAGGGATCTCCATAAGAGAATTTGTTATCCTCAAGACTTTCAAAGTTGAGATCCACCCTCTCTAAGCTCCACTGATAAAGGAAATGATATTGCAGCCTCCTATCAATGCATGGAATTATATATGATGCTGATTTGCAGAGAAGCTAGGTAGTGTACATCTATTCATGCTAACCTATCAGAGGCCATGAGAGCTATAGAGGTTGTAGATAGCAAAGGTTGAAGAATCTATTTTAGAAACGGATTCCAAGACTATGTCCTTGGTGCCTTGAAACCTAAGAAACAGGTGCACTAATTGGTTAAGTATTACTATAAACATGAACATCACAGTATCTCAATTTTCACATCTATAGATAGGACAATTGCGTGCTGATAAACTCGCAAACTTAGGGTTCAAAGTTAGCTCTTGAATTTGGTGGAATGATCTACCAAGGGATCTTAGGGCAAGTTTCTTTAGAAACAAGTTTGGTCCTCCTAACATTAAAATTCATCTTTTTTTGAGATCTTGTTTTGACCCTCCTTCTCTTTTGTACAGATTTCATTTTCCTTTAATAATACTTAGTTGATGTAGCATCATGCTGCTTCCCTTATTTGCTTAAAAAAATGTCTTTTGGTTTAATTTATATTGCATCACTTATTTGCTTAAAAAGATGTCTTTTGGTTTCATTTATATTGCATCACTCATTTGCTTAAAAAAAATGTATCTTGGTTTCATTTGTATTGCACACTTATTTGCTTAAAAAAATGTTCTTTGGTTTCATTTATATTTCCAGGTTATCCAAGAGAAATTCAAATAATTGTTGTAACAAATTCTCTGACATAGGTACTTGTGCTTCAATTATTTCTGCAACTTTATTGAAGATTATAAGCACCAAGAACACAATCTATCTATGGTAAGAACCCAATGTTGTAGTTGGTTAGAAATAATAATACAATCTAGGTCAGTATTGCGAAAATCATGAGAATTAAATTTAGGGTTAATAGCTCTTTACCCCTGTAATATAGGTCATTTTCGGTTTCCCCCTGTAAAATTTTTTTTTTTATTCACCCCCTGTAAATTTTTATTTTTTATTTACCCCCTAATAGGCCAAACAAAAACCAATTTTATTTTTTTTCAAGAAATTCTCGTTTTTGTTTGGCCTATTAGGGGGGTAAATAAAAAATAAATTATTTTATACGGGTTGAATCAAAAAAAATATTTTACAGGGGAAAAATCAGAAATGACATATATTACAGGAGGATAAAGATCTACTAACCCTTAAATTTATTTTATTTTATAAAAAAAAATCTTACTATTTTGGGAAAAATTAAATAAACAAATAACTTGTACTTGCCTGCGGTGAATACAATATCGAAACTACAGTTTCAATATCTGATTAGGTCATGCATTGGAAATGATCCCAAGTAGGCGTGTTTGCGGTGCAATTTGATTCGGTTTCGAGGGTAAAAATTGATAATATGTAAAACACAACATTATTTCAGCTCGTTTTGTGTGTAGTTTAGGCCTAGATTCTCTTGTTTTGCCTATGTTATGCTGGGTTGTATGGACATGTTTCAGGTACACAGCAATAAAGGCCTCCATGCGCAGAAACAGCGAAATTCGGCGAGAAAACGAAGAAAGGAACAAGTCTTGAGGAATCCAGCTTCAGGGTGACGGCCGTCACACCCTATGACGGGTTGACCGTCACCCTTCAACACGGCCCAGCCGTCACCAGCAAGCTGGCCGTCAGCACCCCGTGACGAGCGGACCGTCACACCCTGTGACGCCCGTCACGGGTTCGGGAGAATCAGTCTCCCCCACGTTCAGTAGCAGTTTTCCCCATTTTCCCTCCCACTCTCTCCACCTGCAGTGCACGACCAAACACGTTCAAATGGATGCTTGGCCTATAAATAGGTCCAAAGAGGAAGAAGAAAGGGTTGGAAAAAGTTTAGGAAGCATTAAACAGACAGAGGCATTTTCTTTGTAATCTGCATTTCTTTTAGTTTCCATTTTTGATTCAAACCTGTCACCAAGAACCTTGTTACTTTGCAATATCAATTCAATTCAATAATCATTACTTTTCCATTCAATTGCTGTTTCCGTGTTATTTTACTTCTCTGTTGCTGCGGTCCATTTGTGTTGCTTGCTGCGCTTGCTGTTCGTATCAAGCTTTAGCTCCACGTTTGTTCAATTGTTTGTAGCAGTGGAGTTATACTCAATTAAAGTGTCCATCTAATTGCAGGTTCTGTTTACTTTGTTTCTAAATATTTACTATGTTCTTTTGTTTCCTTGTTTTGATTATAGTGCATAGTATAAACAGTAGTTTATTCATTATTATTAGTATGTCTGAGTAGATTTTTAGAAGTGTCTGGAATGTAGAAACTGCCGTACCAATGATATTCAGCTGAAAAGTATGATTGAATCTTATAGCAGGGATTATTTTTATGCCTGATTATTCTGATTTTTAACGATGAATTTTTACAGTGAAAACTGAAAAAGCATGATATCTGTTTCGTATCGAAAGAACGAAACTCATATCTGTCTGTAGAATAATCAGGAATTATTTTAGAAATTCAGTGATAGCATTTTCTTAAAATAATTTTGACATTCTTAATTTTCAAAAAGGTTATTTTAAACGCTAAGTCATACACGCGAAAGCTGATGACTGTGAGTTTAAAATACGGATTCAGTATTGCGAAAGCATACTAATTTCTTTAAATTAAAATTATTCTAAAAATAACTTTTCAAACAAAACTTGATTATCTTGAAATAAAAGGAATTTTGACGTTATAAGACGAACACGCGAAAGCGGACGAATAGATTATAAAGTCAAAATTTTATGTCGCGATCATGAAAGCGAAGCGACCACTTTTTAATTTAATCCTTTTTACGTGCGAAAATATTTTCCTACTATAAAAATAAATGCTACTCAGCTGATATCAACGGTCGACGTAAACTATATTCCGGGCGCTCGTTTATTAATTAGTTAATCAAAACAATTCAATTTCCTAGTTTTTCACCCACATAATTTAGAATCGCCTTAGATAAACAACGTAACAATTAATTACAGTACTTGACATTGGTCTCTGTGGATTCGACAACCTTTTATACTAAAACAGATATTTCCATACACTTGCGCACCAAATCTTGGGAATATAATGTTTTTAAACATCTTTACCACTACTTTTGTATCACAGGTAGGAGAGGCAATGGCCTCGATCCATTTTGACACGTAATCCACAGCAATGAGTATGTATTTATTTCCCATAGATGAAGGAAAAGGACCCATAAAGTCAATTCCCCAGACATCGAAAACTTCCACCTCTAGGATAAACTTTTGTGGCATTTCATTCCTACTAGAGATATTTCATGATCGCTGGCACCGGTCACATTCCGAAACGAAAACATGAACATCTCGAAAGATGGTGGGCCAATAGAGCCCAGCTTGAAGAATTTTTTCTGCAGTTTTCGACCTACTCATGTGTCCTCCAACGGGATAGGAGTGACAGTGCGTGATGACACTCTCTATTTCCTCTTCCGGGATACATCGACGGAAGATACCGTCCACTCCTCTTTTGAATAAGAGGGGATCATCCCAGTAGTATTGCTTAAGATCGTGAAAGAATTTCTTCTTTTGCTGATAGGTCATATCGGGAAGTAGAATTCCAGCAACCAGATAGTTTATGATATCAGTGTACCATGGGGTAGCTGTATTACTTAGAGCATTGGCCTCTTCTGGTGTCTTTTGAATGCCGGAACTCCCTTCGTCCAGAAAATCTACGAGGTGACCGTATCTTGGTGCCTCGGCTTTCACAAAAGACACCAATCTTTCGTAGGGAAAACAATCATTTATGGGCACCTCTTCCAGCTAACCAGTGATCCGCTACTACGTTCTCCGTTCCTTTTTTATCGCGGATCTCCATGTCGAATTCTTGAAGTAGCAGTATCCACCGAATCAGCCTTGGTTTTGCATCCTTTTTGCTAAGCAGGTACCTGATAGCCGCATGGTCTGTGTAGATGATTATCTTCGATCCCACTAGGTAGGAACAAAATTTATCAATTGCAAAGACGATGGCTAGAAGCTCCTTTTCAGTTGTTGCATAGTTTATTTGAGCTTCATCAAGTGTCCTATTCGCATAGTAGATAGCATGGAGCTTCTTATCTTTTCGTTGGCCCAAAACAGCGCCTACTGCGTAGTCACTGGCATCACACATGATCTCAAAAGGTTGATTCCAATCTGGAGGTTGCATTATTGGGGCTAAGATCAATGCTTGTTTTAACTGTTGAAAAGACTCAAGGCATTGTGCATTAAAAATGAACTCAGCGTCCTTCATCAAGAGGCCAGTCAATGGTTTGGTAATTTTTGAGAAGTCTTTGATGAATCGCCGATAAAAACCGGCATGTCCGAGAAAACTCCTAACTTCTCTTACAGTCTTGGGAGGGTGTAAATTCTCAATAACTTCTATTTTCGCTTTGTCAACCTCAATTCCTCTATTGGACACCACATGTCCAAGTACTATGCCTTCCTTGACCATAAAGTGGAACTTTTCCCAGTTAAGTACTAGATTGACCTTCACACACCTCTCCAGAACTTTCTCAAGATTACCAAGACAGTCGTCAAAACTAGACCCACACACAGAAAAATCGTCCATGAAAACTTCCAGAATATCTTCTAGGAAGTCGGCGAAGATCGCCATCATGCATCTTTGGAATGTGGCAGGTGCATTGCACAGTCCGAATGGCATTCGCCGATAAGCAAATGTTCCATAGGGACATGTGAATGTGGTCTTTTCTTGGTCATCCGGGTGGATAGGGATTTGAAAAAATCCCGAATAACCATCAAGGTAACAGAAATATGAGTGCCTTGCAAGACGCTCGAGCATCTGGTCAATAAACGGGAGAGGAAAGTGATCCTTTCTAGTAGCTGTGTTCAACTTTCTGTAGTCGATGCACATCCTCCATCCCGTTACCGTCCGCTTGGCGACTGATTCGCCTTTCTCATTTTGAACTACAGTTATCCCACCTTTCTTTGGCACTACGTGCACTGGACTAACCCACTTGCTATCGGATATAGGATATATGATCCCAGCATCAAGGAGTTTCATAACTTCCTTTTTGACCACTTCGCTCATGTTGAGGTTTAGCCTCCGCTGATGCTCTCTAGAGGTTTTAGAGTCTTCTTCGAGCAAAATTCTGTGCGTACACACAGAGGGGCTGATCCCGATGAGATCATTAATCTTATACCCTATGGCATCAGGATATTTCTTTAAAACATCAAGGAGTTTGCCCGTCTCTTTTTTCCCTAACCCAACGCTTACTATCACGGGGCAATTAAGCTCCTTATCTAAGAACTCGTACCTGAGGTTCTTAGGAAATTCCTTTAGCTCGATCTTGGGGTGATCTGGCTAGGGAGATGGATCGGTAGTTGGGTCGAGGCATTCAAAAATGCGAGAAATTTAGGCCTCCTCATCACTTACTTCTTCCATCTCTTTTACTTCCTCTTTTTGATCTTCAATTATTTCCTCAGATGGTTCAGTTTCAGTTGAAAACTCCTTGATACATGCATCTATTATGTCAACAAAACAACATGTATCGTTTATGGAGGGGCTTTTCATGAATTGAGACAAAATGAACTCAATCTTCTCATCGCCAACCTCAAATGTGAGTTTTCCTTTCTTCACATCAATGATGGCACCTGCGGTGGCTAGGAAAGGTCTTCCTAAAAGGATAGGAGTAAGAGAGTCTTCACTAATATCCATGACTACAAAGTCAGTGGGGATGTATAGTTGACCGATTCTAAGAGGGACATCTTCAATTATTCCGACTGGAAATTTTCCGACTGGGTGGCACAATTGTTCTGACTGGATATTTTATCGATCGGTCAGCTAATTGCAGAGACATTCTAGTTGGTTTCAACTCTCCTAGGTTTAGCTTTTTACAGATGGACAATGGTATCAAGCTCACACTAGCTCCTAAATCACACAAGGCTTTATCAATGATGTGACTGCCTATAACGCAAGGAATTGAAAAACTCCCTGGATCTTTTAACTTGGGTGGCATCTTATTTTGAATAATAGCACTACACTCCTCAGTAAGTGCTACAGTCTCATCAACATCAATTTTCCTTTTGTTAGTCAAAATTTCCTTTAAGATTTTGGCGTACGAAGGCATTTGAGTAATCGCCTCCGAAAAAGGAATACTGAGATGAAGAGATTTTAGAAGTTCTACAAACTTCTTAAACTGACCCTCAGTTTTAGACTTCGCGAGTCTTTGAGGGTAAGGGATTGAAGGTTTATAAGGTCGAGGAGGTACATAAGGTTTTTCTGTCTCTTTTTCTGTTACCTCCTGAGACTTAGATGTCTCTCCAATGTCAACTGGTTCACTCACAGGGTCCTTAGCCTTTCCTTCATCTCGGCTCCTAACTCTCACAGCTGCAGGATTGTTGTCTAGCTCTGTTCCGCTTCGTAGCGTTACTGCGTTGACATGTCCCTTACGATTTGGTTGCGGTTGGCCTGGAAATGTTCCGGCTGGTGCAGCTATTGCTGCTTGTTGTTGGGCCACTTGGGATATATGCGTCTCAAGCATTTTATTATGAGTGGCCATGGAGTCAACTTTGTGTGCCAACTGCTTAATCAATTCATGTGTATGAACGTTTTGATTCATAAACTCCTTGTTTTGCTGAGTTTGAGCCAAAATAAAGTTTTCCATCATGAGCTCCAGGTTAGACTTTTTCGGAGCAACAGGGGCTCCTCTTTGACCTTGGAAACCGGAGGGTGCTGCAGGTGCGGGACTTGGCGCAAAGGTAGGATTGTTATTTTTGTAAGAGAAATTTGGGTGGTTTCTCAATCCTGGATTGTACGTGTTAGCGTACGGATTTCCTTGCGCGTAATTTACTTGATCAGTTTCTGCTAACAACTGACACTCGGCAGCAACATGCCCTGGGGTTCTGCATATTTCACAGTTGGGAGTCACGGCAGCAGCTGTAGCTGGTGGAGCGAGTTTCAAGTTATCCAACTTATGAAACAACGCATCTACTTTGGCGTTCATATGATCAAAGTTGCTGACTTCATGCATACCTCCCTTGGGTTGAGATTTCTCTACAGGAGTGCGTTCGCTCCCCCATTGATAATGGTTCTGCGCCATATCCTTAATAAGCTCGTATGCCTCCTGGAAAGGCTTGTCCATTAAGGCTCCGCCAGCTGCGGCATCAATGGTCATTCGTGTATTATAGAGAACACCATTATAAAACGTGTGAATAATGAGCCATTGTTCTAATCCATGATGGGGACAAGCTCTCATTAATTCTTTGTCAATCTAGTACTTAACTGGGAAAAGTGCCACTTTATGGTTAAGGAAGGCATAGTACTTGGACATGTGGTGTCCAATAGAGGAACTGAGGTTGACAAAGCGAAAATAGAAGTTATTGAGAATTTACACCCTCCCAAGACTGTAAGAGAAGTTAGGAGTTTTCTCGGACACGCCGGTTTTTATCGGCGATTCATCAAAGACTTCTCGAAAATTACCAAACCATTGACTGGCTTCTTGATGAAGGACGCTGAGTTCATTTTTAATGAACAATGCCTTGAGTCTTTTCAACAGTTAAAACAAGCATTGATCTTAGCCCCAATAATGCAACCTCCATATTGGAATCAACCTTTTGAGATCATGTGTGATGCCAGTGACTACGCAGTAGGCGCTGTTTTGGGCCAGCGAAAAGATAAGAAGCTCCATGCTATCTACTATGCGAGTAGGACACTTGATGAAGCTCAAATAAACTATGCAACAACTGAAAAGGAGATTCTAGCCATCGTCTTTGCAATTGATAAATTTCGTTCCTACCTAGTGGGATCGAAGATAATCATCTACACAGACCATGCGGCTATCAGGTACCTGCTTAGCAAAAAGGATGCAAAACCGAGGCTGATTCAGTGGATACTGCTACTTCAAGAATTCGACATGGAGATCCGCGATAAAAAAGGAACGGAGAACGTAGTAGCGGATCACTTGTCAAGAATTCTAGATGGTCAGCTGGAAGAGGTGCCCATAAATGATTGTTTTCCCTATGAAAGATTGGTGTCTTTTGTGAAAGCCAAGGCACCAAGATACGGTCACCTCGTAGATTTTCTAGACGAAGGGAGTTCCGGCATTAAAAAGACACCAGAAGAGGCCAATGCTCTAAGTAATACAGCTATCCCATGGTACGTTGATATCATAAACTATCTGGTTGCTGGAATTCTACCTCCCGATATGACCTATCAGCAAAAGAAGAAATTCTTTCACGATCTTAAGCAATACTACTGGGATGATCCCCTCTTATTCAAAAGAGGAGTGGACGTATCTTCCGTCGATGTATCCCGGAAGAGGAAATAGAGAGTGTCATCACGCACTGTCACTCCTATCCCGTTGGAGGACACATGAGTAGGTCGAAAACTGCAGCAATCTTTCGAGATGTTCATGTTTTCGTTTCGGAATGTGACCGGTACCAACGATCAGGAAATATCTCTAGCAGGAATGAAATGCCACAAAAGTTTATCCTAGAGGTGGAAGTTTTCGATGTCTGGGGAATTGACTTTATGGGTCCTTTTCCTTCATCTATGGGAAATAAATAC